>ENA-OWMY01000463-OWMY01000463.1-metagenome-genome-assembly--contig:-NODE-463-length-12434-cov-12.006786_pt1 | contig 12434 bp, 12 predicted proteins | sample MGYA00245358_ERZ651122 | MGnify/ENA primary metagenome ERZ651122 (study PRJEB26857, sample SAMEA4031752) | metagenome | biome: human; feature: oral; material: saliva | place: Philippines | collected 2014...
TTCGGTCAACACCTTGTCCAGCATGGGCAGGAAAATTTCGGGCTTGAGTTTGCCGTTGTCGAGCTGGCGGGCAAGGAACAGGGAATGGCAGCGGGCGGTGTCGAGGCGGTTGTCGGACATTTCGGATTCCGTTTTGAAGGATGGTGGGAATGGGATAGTGGATTAACTTTAAATCAGGACAAGACGAGGCAATGCTGTCTTGGTTTAAAGTCAAGGCACTATATCATAGCAATCTTGGAGGTCGTCTGAAACAGTAAAACACCTTTCAGACGACCTTTGCAAAAGCTGACGGCAAAGCGTTTACATGGCAAAATACCGCCTGTTTGCAGGTCATCCGAATTTTTCAGACGACCTTTTACCCTCTTCAAAAGGAATCCCCATGTCTTTGCAAAACATCATCGAAACCGCCTTTGAAAACCGCGCGGACATCAGCCCATCCACCGTTACCCCCGAAGTTAAAGAAGCCGTGTTGGAAACCATCTGCCAACTCGATTCAGGCAAATTGCGCGTCGCCGAACGCTTGGGCGTAGGCGAGTGGAAAGTCAACGAATGGGCGAAAAAAGCCGTGTTGCTGTCGTTCCGCATCCAAGACAACGAAGTCCTCAACGACGGCGTGAACAAATACTACGACAAAGTGCCGACCAAGTTTGCCGACTGGTCTGAAGACGAATTCCGCGCCGCCGGTTTCCGCGCCGTACCCGGTGCCGTTGCGCGTCGTGGCAGCTTCGTTGCCAAAAACGTCGTCCTGATGCCGTCTTATGTCAACATCGGTGCATACGTTGACGAAGGCGCAATGGTCGATACTTGGGCGACTGTCGGCTCTTGCGCGCAAATCGGTAAAAACGTCCACTTGAGCGGCGGCGTCGGCATCGGCGGCGTACTCGAACCCCTGCAAGCCAGCCCGACCATTATTGAAGACAACTGCTTCATCGGCGCGCGTTCCGAAATCGTCGAAGGCGTGATTGTTGAAGAAGGCAGCGTGATTTCCATGGGCGTGTTCATCGGACAATCCACCAAAATCTTCGACCGCACTACCGGCGAAATCTACCAAGGCCGCGTACCGGCAGGCTCGGTGGTCGTGTCCGGCAGTATGCCTTCCAAAGACGGCAGCCACAGCCTCTACTGCGCCGTCATCGTCAAACGCGTGGACGCGCAAACCCGCGCTAAAACCAGCGTCAACGAATTGCTGCGCGGTATTTAACCGGCGAACAGAAAAGGGGAGAGGTCGTCTGAAACAGCCCAAAACATAAATGTGCTTCAGGCAAACGGTTTCCCTTGTTCGAATGGAAAGAGGTCGTCTGAAAACCGGATTTCGGGTTTTCAGACGACCTCTTTATTTACGGTATGCAGCGATATTGCGTTGTATGACTTAAGATGGGGAAGTCGAAAAATATAATTTAAAACAATATATTATCCTGTTTTTCTAGAATTGTTGTATGCAATCGCGTATAATTCTGCGATTAATTTGTTTAACGGTCGTATCAGACGCAGGCCGTCTGAAACCGGATACAGGAGCCCAATTACCATGATGACCTTATATTCAGGCATTACCTGCCCGTTCAGCCAACGCTGCCGTTTCGTGTTGTACGAAAAAGGCATGGATTTTGAAATCAAAGATGTCGATATTTTCAACAAACCCGAAGACCTTGCCGTCATGAATCCGTACAATCAAGTACCTGTTTTGGTTGAACGCGACCTCATCTTGCACGAGTCCAACATCATCAATGAATATATCGACGAACGTTTCCCGCATCCGCAACTGATGCCCGGCGATCCCGTGATGCGCGGACGCGGGCGTTTGGTGTTGTTCCGCATGGAAAAAGAATTGTTCAACTACGTTCATGTTTTGGAAAACCCCAACGCGACCAACAAAGAACAGGCTAAAGCGCGCGAAGCCATCGGTAACGGGCTGACAATGCTGGCTCCTGCTTTTGCGAAGAGCAAATACATCCTCGGCGAAGATTTTTCTATGATTGACGTAGCGCTGTCTCCCTTGTTGTGGCGGCTTGATCATTACGACATCAAGCTCGGCAAATCCGCCGCGCCTTTGTTGAAATACGCAGAGCGCATTTTCCAACGCGAGGCTTTCATCGAAGCACTGACGCCCGCCGAGAAAGCCATGCGCCGATAAGCTTCCGAAAGGAGATACCATGACGACTTCGACCAAACCCTATCTGCTTCGTGCCTTATATGAGTGGTGTACAGACAATGGCCAAACGCCGCATCTGGTCGTTTGGGTTAACGAACATACCCGCGTACCTATGCAATATGTCCGCGACAATGAAATCGTACTGAATATCGGCCCGACCGCCAGCCATAATCTGAATATCGATAACGATTGGATCAGCTTTTCCGCCCGTTTCGGTGGCGTGGCGCACGATATTTGGATTCCCGTCGGCCATGTCATCAGTATCTTCTCCCGCGAAAGCGGGGAGGGGATGGGGTTCGAAGTCGAGCCTTACGAATCGGATGCTTCCGGTAATGAGGCGCAGCAGGAGCCTGCGGCAGATAAGCCGACTGACGGCGAGTCTGCCAAGTCGGGCAAGGTATTGAAGTTCGTCAAATAAAACGAAAGGTCGTCTGAAAGTAGATTTCAGACGACCTTTTTACTGATACGCATGATCTTTCAGGTTGGGTTCTTTAGGGAGAATTACGTTATCCGTTTGCCCAAGATGACCACATCCGCTTCAAATGTTTCCAAATCGCACACTGCGGGCAATCTGCCCCATTCTTGAAAACCGAACGAGTGGAAAAGATGCAGGCTGGGGTGGTTGTGTCCGAAAATCACGGCCAAAACGTTTTTAATGCCCAAGGAGGGCGCACGCTCCAGCATATTGCGCAGCAGGATTTTACCGACGCCGACCCCGCGCATATTGTGTCGGACATAAATACTGATTTCCGCGCTGATGTGATACGCGTGGCGCGGATAATAATCGCTGAAGCTGCCCCATGCCAGCAATTCGCCGCTATGGTTTTTCAAGACATAAAGCGGGCGTTTGCCGGAATGTGCTTCAAACCAAGGCTTGCGGGTTTCGATGCTGACGGGCGATAAATCGGCGGTGGATTGGCGCGCTTCAATCGTACTGTTGTAGATTTCGACAATGTCGGGCAGATCTTCTGTTTTCGCCAGAGTAATCGTGTATTCCATTTCCAGACGACCTGCCGGCTATTGGATGAGTTTGGAAATGGTTTTAAAGGCAGGATGTTTCGCATCACCCATCAGGTTGAATAATAGACTCTCAACGTTGGATACGGCAGCTCCGGCAGTAAGCATCTGCTGCAAGGCATTGTCTTTGTTAAGCGGGTTTCTGGAGGTGGTACATTCGTAAGGAATGTGGACGCGGATATTGTGCTTGAGCAAGTCTAAGGTCGTCTGAAGCATACAGATGTGCGCTTCCGCACCGATTAAGATGATGTTTTCGATTTGTTTCTCTTTCAGAATGGCCATGACTTCGGGTGATGCGGCGGAAAAACGGGTTTTTTCGAATATCGGCGTATTGTGCAGAAGCAGGGATATGGCGGGAACCGTTTTACCCAAACCCTTCGGATATTGTTCCGTTGCTGCAAACGGTATGTTTAGAGCCGACAAGCCTTGCAGCAGGATGCGGCAATGTTCGACCATTTGTTCACTGCCGTGCAATGCGGGCAGCAGGCGTTCCTGAATATCGACAATCAGGCAAAGCGTATTTTCCGTGTTCATTTGAATTTCCTTTCAGACGACCTTGGGAAGAGGTTGTTTGTGTATATGCTGCATCAAAACGGTAAAAGTACTTAAAGTCTGTTTATTTTAAGAAAAACAAGTGGGAAAGGTAAGACGGTCGGTCAAACTGTTCTGTATTATACAAAGGCTTTTCTAAGAAGAGCCAATTAAAACAACTTACATATCACACGGAGGTAATACTATGGGATGGATCGTTACGATTATTATCGGTTTCATCGTTGGTGCTTTGGCAAAATTCCTGCATCCGGGTAAGGAAAATTTCGGATTCATTATGACGACTCTGTTGGGTATTGGCGGGTCGGCGTTGGCAGGATTTGTGGGGCAAAAATTAGGTTGGTATCACGTGGGTGAACCTGCCGGATGGATTGCCTCAACCATTTTCGCCGTAATCATTTTGGCGGTTTATACACGGTTTTTGAAAAACCGCTAATCTGATATAGATGATTAAAGCAGGCCGGAATATCGGTCTGCATTTAGGATTGAAATGGAAAGCCCATGTTGTTATTTCCCGTACAAGCGGGAATAGCAGCTTGGGCTTTTTGGTTTGAACTTTGTATATTTGAAAGAAAAATGGAGGTATAGATGATGGAGCAATATAAAAAGTAAAAGACCTGCATATTTTATGCAGGTCTTTTATTTTGGGGTGGCTGATGGGGCTCGAACCCACGACAACTGGAATCACAATCCAGGGCTCTACCAACTGAGCTACAGCCACCGTAAAACTAAAATTTTGGCACGCCCGACAGGAATCGAACCTGTAACCCCCGACTTAGAAGGTCGGTGCTCTATCCGGTTGAGCTACGGGCGCTCATGCCGATTCGTGCTAAGAATTTTGTGGTCGGGGCGGTGGGATTCGAACTCACGACCCTCTGCTCCCAAAGCAGATGCGCTAACCGGGCTGCGCTACGCCCCGACTTGAAGAGTGAAACTATACAGATAGGTTTGTAAAAGGTCAACTGTATTTTTAAGTTTGTTTTTATTTCTTGCCCTATCTTTTTATTTTTTATTAAGATTTATTTTTATGAATATGCCAGGGAATAGAATGAGAATATGAGTTTGAATGTGCAGGAATGTGGTTTTACGAGATGTGTCAAACCGGTTTAAAAATGCGATAATCGCCGATATTGTTCATTTTGATTGGGAAGGAAGGTTTATGGCTGCACAATTAATCAACGGTAAAGAGGTGTCGGTCAAAAGACTGGCAAAAGTTGCCGAAGCGGTGGTAAAGCGTCAGGAAGATGGTTTGCGCGAACCTTGTTTGGCGGTCATTTTGGTGGGTAATGATCCTGCCAGTGCGGTATATGTCCGCAATAAAAAGCTGGCTTGCGAAAAATGCGGTATCCGTTCTTTGTCTTATGAGCTGCCCGAATCGACTTCCCAAGAAGAGTTGTTGGATTTGGTCGGGCGATTAAATGAGGATGATGCTGTGGACGGTATTTTGGTGCAGCTTCCGTTGCCGGCACATATCGACAGTCAGGCCGTTCTGGAAAATATTGTTCCACATAAGGATGTGGACGGCTTCCATCCTTACAATATAGGACGGCTGGTGGTGAAAATGCCGCTGATGCGGCCATGTACGCCCAAAGGCGTCATGACGCTTTTGGAAGAATACGGGGTCGATCCAAAAGGGAAAAAAGCGGTTGTTGTCGGTGCTTCAAATATTGTAGGCAGACCCCAGGCTTTGGAGCTATTGTTGGCACGCGCGACGGTAACGGTATGCCACAGCGCGACGCAGAATCTTGCTGATGAAGTGGCTGCGGCGGATATTTTGGTCGTCGGCGTGGGTATCCCGAATTTTGTTAAAGGCAGTTGGATTAAACCCGGTGCGGTTGTGATTGATGTCGGTATCAACCGTTTGGAAGATGGCAGTTTGTGCGGTGATGTGGAGTTTGATGTGGCAAAAGAACGGGCTGGCATGATTACCCCTGTTCCCGGCGGCGTCGGCCCGATGACGATTGCGACGCTTTTGGAAAATACCTTGCACGCGGCTGCACTGCATGACTGAATGATATAAATTGTTATGGAAAAGCCGAGCCGGAATACACGGGAGGGATACGGTATCCCGCGTGTTCCGGCTTGGCTTTTTGATGTCGTGGTAAAGGTCGTCTGAAATCAGTCGGTACATTATTGTCCCTTACGATTTCAGACGACCTTTTTTCATTTTTTCAACAGGTGCAGCAGATATTGACCGTATTGGTTTTTTGCCATCGGGCGGGCGAGTTCTTCCAAGCGCTCGTCTGAAAGCCAGCCGTTGCGCCAAGCGATTTCTTCGAGGCAGGCAACTTGCAGGTCTTGGATGTTTTGCACGGTTTGGACGAATGAGGCGGCTTCGTGCAGGCTTTCGTGCGTACCGGTGTCCAACCATGCAAAGCCGCGTCCCAAAAGCTGGACGGACAATGAACCGTCGTCAAGATACATTTGGTTGAGCGTGCTGATTTCGAGTTCGCCGCGTGCGGAGGGTTTGACTTGTTTGGCAAATTCTACGACGCGGTTGTCGTAGAAATATAAGCCTGTTACCGCCCAGTCGGATTTGGGCTGCTTCGGTTTTTCTTCGATGGATAAGGCGTTGAAGTTTTCGTCAAATTCAACGACGCCGAAACGTTCAGGGTCTTTGACTTGGTAGCCGAACACGGTGGCACCGTGTTGTTTGGAGGCAGCTTGTTTCAGGGTTTGGGTGAACGATTGGCCGTAGAAAATATTGTCGCCCAAAACCAAACAGACGTTGTCGTTGCCGATAAATTCTTCGCCGATGATGAATGCTTGTGCCAAGCCGTCAGGGCTGGGCTGCTCGGCATAGCTGATGGAGATGCCGAAATCGCTGCCGTCACCCAGCAGTCGTCTGAAAGAGGGATTGTCTTCGGGGGTGGTGATGACCAAGATTTCACGTATTCCTGCCAGCATCAATACGGACAGGGGATAGTAAATCATGGGTTTGTCGTACACGGGCAGAAGCTGCTTGGACACACCGCGCGTGATGGGGTAGAGGCGTGTGCCGCTGCCGCCGGCAAGGATGATGCCTTTCATGGGTTTTCTCCTGAGTAGTGTGTGTTTGCGTGATTTTCAGACGGCCTTCGGTCTTAAAGAGGCTTGCCGTTTCTCATGCCGAAGAAGCTTTTGATATCGAAGTAAATGGAACGGATGTCACCAGCTTCATTTTGAACGTCAATACGGTCATAGACGCTGTCATTTTTCTTTAACAGAGCTTGTCCGACTACACGATATTCAGGCATGTGTTCTTCAATCCAGGAGTATTCGGCGGCAATGCCACGCATAGTATCATTTTCAATGATGACAATTGCCCTTTCGATAGAGCTACCATCGGCTTTTATTGTCTTCTGAACTGTCGTTTGTGCAACATGATGTCGTGTTTCTTTGGCTGAAATTGGCGTAGAAACAAACAAGACGGAGGTCAAAGTTGCTAATAAGAAAATGCGGAATGGAGAGTACATGGATATTCCTTTGTATGATGAAGTCTGATGTTTTCAATAGAAGGATTGCATAGTTTACAACTTACCTAAACGTTCCAAACGGTAGCTGCCGTTCAATACGTTTTGCCACCAGGTTTTGTTGTCCAAATACCATTGCACTGTTTTGCGGATACCGGATTCAAACGTTTCCTGCGGTTTCCAGCCCAGTTCCCTGCCGATTTTGGCGGCGTCGATGGCATAGCGTACGTCATGACCAGGGCGGTCTTGCACGAAGGTAATCAAATCTTCGTACCGTGCTACGCCGGCAGGTTTTTCAGGAACGAGTTCTTCCAGCAGGGCGCAGATGGTTTTGACCACTTCGATATTGGCTTTTTCATTGTGTCCGCCAATGTTGTAGGTTTCGCCGACGACGCCTTCGGTAACAACCTGATACAGCGCGCGGGCGTGGTCTTCGACAAACAGCCAGTCGCGGATTTGCATCCCGTCGCCGTACACAGGCAGCGGTTTGCCGTCGAGCGCGTTCAGAATCATTAACGGGATGAGTTTTTCGGGGAAATGGTACGGACCGTAGTTGTTCGAGCAGTTGGTTACGATGGTCGGCAGACCGTAGGTGCGCAGCCATGCACGCACAAGATGGTCGCTGGACGCTTTGGAGGCAGAGTAGGGGCTGGACGGGGCGTAGGGCGTGGTTTCGGTAAACAAATCGTCCGTGCCGTGTAAGTCGCCATAGACTTCATCGGTGGAAATATGGTGGAAACGGAACGCCGCCTGTTTTTCAGACGACATTTGCTGCCAATAGGTACGCGCCGCTTCCAGCAGGTTGAATGTGCCGACGATGTTGGTTTGTATGAATTCGCCGGCGGAATCGATAGAGCGGTCAACATGACTCTCCGCAGCCAAGTGCATCACAGCATCAGGCTGGTGTTGTGCAAACACGCGGCCAAGTTCGGCACGATCGCAAATGTCCACTTGCTCAAAAGCGTAGCGCAGGCTGTCGGCTACGTCGGTCAGTGATTCGAGATTGCCTGCGTAGGTCAGTTTGTCAAGGTTGACGACGGAATCTTGGGTATTTTTGATGATATGGCGGACGACTGCCGAGCCGATAAAGCCCGCGCCGCCGGTAACGAGGATTTTTTTCATGGGATGGGTCTAAGATACAGTACAGCCTTGAATTATAACTGTATATATATTTTTTGTATCTTGAGTATCAATTAATATCACGGCATTATTTTGATATTTCGGTAGATCATCTCATTTAACTCTAAGAATATCATGAAGATATTTTCTATGATTATTTTGGCGTACCTTAAACGTTTTACTATAATTTAATTTCAGCAGCATGAATCCCAACAGTCCAGCCATCTTAAATCCGTAATTAAGTCTTCCCCTTAAAAGACAATCGAATTTTGTATCGTGCCTGAATGAAAATTTGTATAAAATGCTATTGGCAATATTGAAAAAGAAATTATTAAAATAAATTTTGTTTGTCAAAACCCTTTTATTAACCTACTACAATAAAATCATTATGAAACACACACCTTGTATATCGGAACTCCCGTATCATAGCAACAAACCGTCCGGCCGCCACCCGTACACACCCGAGGCAAACAACCGTTGAGTAGCTCAGGGAGCGGTCGGTTGGATATGCAGGTTACGGCTTGCTAAGTTATTAAACTGTAAGAAGTAATCTTTTATATTCCTGATCTAGGTATTGATTTGCTAAATCATGGTCAATTTTTCCAACTGCAGACCATGAAGGAATTTCTTTCAATGCAATAGTACCCAATCTTATCCAAGCCACAAAATTAGTATGTTTCAAAAAAACAATAATATTACTACCTGTAATACAGGTACGAATTCCTGCATCTGCTACATCACACAAACACAAAGTTCCATGAGCAATAAGCAACATTCTTCTTAGTTCAGGATTATTAGAGCTTGGTATACAACCTCTCCATTCTGCTTGATGATAAAATCTACGCTTAACAACCCACATCAATCGCGTTAACAACTCTGTAATCATTACTGGTATAGCTAATGCTACGCCATGGCGAAAATCGTAACCTTCTTGAAATACCCTTACAGCGATTGTTGCAAAAGTTTGTTTATCTGGACCGACAGCACCAAAATTACAAAACTGCAGCATTGAATAAAAAGGCATTGGGATACCTGAGCCACGTCCAGTATCGTTTCCTCTTGACCCGCTTGATCCCGCAACATCTGAAAACAAATGTCCTAGCCAATTGCAGAAGCCACTAAAAATTTTTGCTGGAACTGTCTTACCTTGTAACTCAAATACTTCCCCTGTTGTAGAATATTTATTTGTATCAATTGTAATAATTTTTCCATTATCAACAAAACTAGCAGTATTTGTAAATTGATTTAGAATTGAAAAAAATAAACCTAACAAATCAGGGGAATGTCCCAAACTTTTTATATGGTGATTTTTTGTACTCATCTGAAACAAATTACCCACATCAGCAGAATGACGATGATCGTAATTAATTGAAAATTTCTTTTCTAAAAAGCCAATTGCTTTATTGATTGTTTCTTCCTTTCCTTCTTTGACAGACCACCCATTTAATTTTGCAAACTTCATCACTGCCCTATCTACAACATTATCTGCAAAATTGGTTAATAAACCACTACCAGGAGAACCAACTAAAAAAATATCAATTAAGCCACCAATTAAGCCACACGTCCCACCAATGAGATAATCATACTTATCGCAATTAGCTCCCTTAATAGTAAATTCATCTTTAACCCATTTTTCAAACTGCACTTTCTCACTATCAGAGAGCAGCTTATTAAAAGTATTATCATTAAATTCAATGCTATGGTTTTTTGCATAAAATTCGACTTTTTCAAGATATTCCTCCCAATTTTCAGCGGCTCCAACAGATTGAATCTCCTCCAAGTCAGTATATTTAGATTGATATGGTTGATAGCTTCCAGCTTCTACTAAAAATAACTCTTCATCGCTATATTCAAGCATTAAGTCTGACTGATTAACTTGCTCTAATTGAAGAAATAAGTTATCTATTTTCTCTAATGCCGAATTGACATCTTCATTAACCAAACCAATTTTCTCTTGTAGCTTTCCCAAATGTAGATCAGCTTGCCTTAACTGATGCTTTTGAACAGTTAAGGCTTTAGCTTGATTTTCATACATGGGGTCAAATTTTTTAACCACCAAATAATCCTTTTACTGAATTAACAATCTTACCTTTTGCTACGGTAGTCATATCAAAGTATCCAATAGCTTCAAATGCAGCAGCTAATTGTTCTGCTTCACTTCTATTAATACTCTGTTTCAATTTAAGCTTGGTAATTAATTCTTCCCTATCATCTCGCAAGTCCTTAACTTGAACTTCTTCGTACTGATTACGAATAAGATCAAAATACTCTTTTTTAGTAGGTTCAGAAGTTAATTGTTGCAATTTTTCCTCATCTAAGTAACCAGCACACCGAATTTTACTTACACTCGTATGAACACTTTCATTTCGCGCATTTAAAACATGACCAGAAGAGGTAAGCTGTTGCAAATACGCCATTAATTTATGTATTTTTTCGTTAAGTACATCTTGATTGCTCATTGTCTCATTTAATTCTTTTGTGATGTAATTAATATCCTCTATTAATTGTGAAATGGTTTTCTGAGTTAAACGAATAACCATATTTAACATTAGTTCTCGTTTTTTGGATTTACTGATTTCATCAGCACCTGTTAATTTTCTCACTCCAGAATGCGCTGCCACACCAAGTAAAACTGCTACACCTATGCCAGTCATCATTCCAGATAATCCAAACAAACCACCTAGTCCTAATGCTGATAATCCTGATGTAATACCAGCGGCAGACATGCCAATAACAGACCCTGATAAATAAACTGCAGCAATAGGTACACCAACAGCAGCGGCTTTTGAAGATACATTTTTTAATAAGGAAACAATTTGATCATCAGTTAGCTCATCATTTAAAATTTTCCTATCTGCATTAATTGCAGAAAGTATAACTGCAATATCATCATCTGTAATATTAAATAATTTTCTATTTAATGATAGAAATTCAAAATCCCTAATGGATTCAATGGAAATATCACCCGTAATTTCTTGAGAAGATATATATGTATTAATTAAATCCTTTAACAGGGAAAGATGAATTCTCTTTAATTGCCCACCAGGTTCATTCTCTGCAATCATTTTTAATAGCGAATCTACAGTTTCTAATTTTTCTGAATCTGCCATATAAGAGCGAATAACCATGCGCGATTTTGCATTTAAGTCAATTCTAGACATTAACACAAGAATTTCTGCTAATTCTTTTTCATCAATTTTATTATCATTAAAATAAGCCATATTGACAATACATTGAACATAAGCTGTTTTTAAAAGATCAGACATTTGTTCAATAGGTACTAATTGGGATTCTTCTTTAAAGTCAAATTGTTCACTTGATTCAATTATATGTGAAATAATCTCAACAAGAGCATAATAATTAACCTCCCCAATAAATGGCTTAATTACTATCTCTTTACTATCTTTTGACACAACAATTACTTGCGTTTCTTTTGTTCCTCTTTCAGCATTTTTTATAATTTCATTAACTCTGATATTTAAAATATCAGCATATTTAATAGATAAAGGTGATACGAAATCTTCTTTATAAATTAACTGCCCTCCTGTAAAGAGTAGTCCAGACTTACCGCTACCAAATACAGTATTATCATATAGAGCAACAATATTTGATGGAGAACCTTCATATTTAAACGAGGTAACTGCATTATTTAATTTTTTGTCTGAAATATCTGGAGCTATATGTATTTTTTGTGAAACTCTGTGCAAGGTTTCTCTTAAATATTCATTAGAGTTCATAATAGTTTCCTTTAAATTTAAATTGTAAAAATAGATAGATAGATAATAAAATTATTTATACCAAATGCCCTGTTAAATACTTTCCAGTATAACTATTTTTCTCTTCCGCCACTTCTTCTGGTGTTCCACAAGCAATAATCATACCCCCCCCATCGCCCCCCTCGGGCCCTAAATCCACAATCCAATCCGCGGTTTTAATCACATCCAAATTGTGCTCAATAATCACAATGGAGTTGCCTTTGCCTTTCAGACGACCTATAACTTCCAGCAATAGGGCGATGTCGGCGAAGTGTAGTCCTGTTGTGGGTTCATCGAGAATATATAAAGTTCGCCCTGTGTCGCGTTTGGAGAGTTCGAGGGCGAGTTTGACGCGCTGGGCTTCGCCGCCGGAGAGGGTGGTGGCGGACTGGC
>ENA-OWMY01000467-OWMY01000467.1-metagenome-genome-assembly--contig:-NODE-467-length-12395-cov-4.680389_pt1 | contig 12395 bp, 6 predicted proteins | sample MGYA00245358_ERZ651122 | MGnify/ENA primary metagenome ERZ651122 (study PRJEB26857, sample SAMEA4031752) | metagenome | biome: human; feature: oral; material: saliva | place: Philippines | collected 2014 | study...
ATAAGGAACCCATTCAGCGTTATAAGGGTCTGGGTGAGATGGACGCTGACCAGCTTGCTGAGACGACGATGGATCCGCGTCATCGCATGTTGCGCCGTATTCGTATTGAGGATGCGGAGGCTGCTGAGCGTGCATTCTCCCTGCTGATGGGTTCTGAGGTGGCTCCGCGTAAGGAATTCATCATTGCGGGTGCTCATCAGCTGGATACTGAGAGCATCGATATGTAGCTTGCGGTGTACCTTGCGGGGTAGTGGTGACTGGCGTGTCACATTTAATAATTTTTCCATGATAATAGTCACACTATTTCTTGGAAGTTTCAGTAAAATTGGTATGATTTAGGCAAATTTAAGCTTTGAGTACTGCTTGAACCACCTGTCATAATTCAGGAATCTGTCACCAAAACTTTGCAGAAATAATATAAAACCGCAAAGTTTCACCCTGGTTCCGAAAGTACCTCCCAACCCCGCAAGGCACCATCGTGTTTCGTCCCTCAATCCACCCGCATGCTGAGGGATAACGTCCAAGATACCTTTAGCGAAACGTCAAACAATAAACGTCCATACTATGCACAGCATACTTACAGCTCCTCAGGAAAACCCTGTACCTTAGAAGCATGAGAGACACTGTGTCAGTAACTCTCGTACGCTCCCCATTGACGGGGGACTACCCGAAATCTGGCACAAGCACACATTAAGTACACACATAGTAAGGACCTATCAATGGATCCCCTTGATTTTGGTAGGTGGCAGTTCGGTATTACCACCGTCTACCACTTCTTCATGGTTCCGCTGACTCTGGGTCTGGGCCTTGTGGTGACCTACCTGTACATTCGCTACGTTCGTACCAAGAAGGACGAATACAAGCGCATGACGAAGTTCTGGGGCAAGCTGTACCTCATTAACTTCGCTATGGGTGTGGCCACCGGTCTGGTTCAGGAATTCCAGTTCGGCATGGCGTGGAGTGAATACTCCCGCTTCGTTGGCGACGTCTTCGGCGCTCCGCTGGCAATGGAAGGCCTCTTCGCCTTCTTCGTTGAGTCAACCTTCCTTGGTCTGTGGATCTTCGGTTGGGACCGTCTCAAGCCTGCTGTACACGCATTCTCGCTGTTCATGGCAGTTCTCGGCTCCTGGATTTCTGCATTCTTCATTCTGGTTGCAAACTCCTGGATGCAGCACCCCGTTGGTGCGGAGATGATTGACGGTCGTCCCCGTATGACCGACGTCGGCGCAGTGCTGATGAACCCCCTCGCATGGGTGACCGTCTCTCACGTCATCACCGCCGCTATTCAGGTTGCTGGTGGCTTCCTGGTTGGTATCGCATGGTACAAGCTGTGGCGCCGCCGCAAGGATGGTATCGACAAGGTCGTTGACGGCAAGGTTGTTGTTGGTGAGTCCGACAAGGGCGCACGTGACAAGACTGACTACCAGGTCTGGTTCAAGTCCCTGCGCCTGGGCGCTGTTGTGGGCCTCCTCGCCTTCGCAGGTATCGGCGCGTCCGGTCACCTGCAGGCACAGCTGATGATCCACGAGCAGCCCATGAAGATGGCTGCTGCAGAAGCCGCGTGCCACGATGGCACCTCCTTCTCCGTTCTGACCGTCGGTGAACTCGGCGCTCAGAGCTGCGATAAGATCCACACCGTCATCGAGGTCCCCGGCGTGCTGTCCTTCCTGGCACACGACAACTTCGACACCCCGGTGAAGGGTATTCAGACCCTGCTGCCCGAGTACGAAGCTAAGTTCGGCACCAACCTGCCCAACAACCCGCTCTACGGTGAGCGTGCAGGTCAGAAGATTGATTACCTGCCCTCCCTCGAGGTCTCCTACTGGGGCTTCCGCGGCATGATTGGCCTGGGTGCAGTCGTACTGCCCTTCTACCTCTACGCACTGTGGGTAACCCGCAAGAAGGGCGTGGGCACCGTCCCCGAGTCCAAGCTGCTCAAGAACGTTGCAGTCTGGTCCATCCTGGCTCCCTTCTTCGCTATCTCCCTCGGCTGGATCTTCACCGAAATGGGCCGCCAGCCCTTCGTTGTGGCTCCGAACCTTCAGGGTGACCCCTCGATTCACCTGTTCACTGCAGCAGCTATCTCCCCGGGTGTTTCCGGTGAAGAAATCCTCTTCTCCCTGCTCACCCTGGGTCTGCTCTACGGTGTGCTGATGGTGGTTGAGGTTTACCTGCTCATCAAGTACGTCAAGGCCGGTGTGGTGGCAGCAATGCCCGAGCTGGTTCAGTCGCACCACGAGGACGAGTCCAACGACAAGTCCAAGCGCGATGTGCTGGAGTTCGCCTACTAGGCGGGTAAGGATTGATTCACCATGAACTTTGATTTCAATATCTTTGCCGGTCAGCCTGGCCTGCCCACCCTCTGGTTTGCAGCCATTGGTGTCTTCTTCATCATGTACCTGATCCTGGATGGTTTCGACCTGGGCGTCGGTATGCTGATGGGTTCCAAGTTCACCAAGAACGAGAAGGAACGTCGTCTGCTGCTGAACATCATCGGCCCCGTCTGGGACGGTAACGAGGTGTGGATTGTGTCCGGCGGTGCTGCTATCTTCGCAGCATTCCCCATCTGGTACGCAGCCCTCTTCTCGGCTCTGTATATCCCCCTGACTCTCGCGCTGGTCTTCCTGATTCTGCGCGTGGTCGCAATTGAATACCGCGGTAAGAAGAACGACGAGAAGTGGATCCGTAACTGGAACATCGCTCTGTCTGTTTCTTCCTTCTTCATCGCACTGCTCGTCGGTGCTCTGCTGGGTCTGACCTCCATGGGTCTGCCCATCAACGAGAACGGTGACCGCGTCGGCGGCGCCTTCGCTTGGGTCTCCCTGCCGGTTCTGCTCGGCGGTCTGGGCTTCGTTGGCTTCGCCCTGGTTCAGGGTCTTGCCTTCGTCGCTCTGAAGACCGACGGTGACATCCGTGACCGTGCCCGCAACACCCTGGTGCGCTGGGCTCCCGTCCTGCTGCTGCCGATCGTTGCATGGGTTCTGGCACTGGACTTCACCACCGGTAACGGCGTCTCCTGGCTGTGCACCATCCTGGCTGTGGTTGCTGTTCTGATTGCTTGGATCTCCGCAAAGGGTGGCCGTGAGGGTCGCGCTTTCGCAGGTCTGACCGTATTCGTCGCATTCGGCGCGCTGGCAATCTTCACCGCAATGTACCCGAACGTTCTGCCCTCCACCCTGGACCCGGCATACTCGCTCACCGTTGCGAACGCATCCAGCTCCGAGTACACCCTGGGCGTCATGACCTTCGTGACCTGCCTTAGTCTGCCGGTCGTCTTCGTCTACCAGGCTTGGACCTACTGGGTCTTCCGTAAGCGTCTGCACGTGGATCACATCCCCGATGCTCACGACGCTACCGAACTGGCTGAACTGCCGACCAAGTAGCATGTAGCTGATTGAAAATCCCCCGGATTTCTCTTCTGAGAAGTTCGGGGGATTTTTCTATGCCCCCAGAGGACTATTCCTACAGAGGATATTCCCGCAGAGGCTGCAGCTCTCGGCAGGCGAGTGGGCGCGCAAAAATTTTTGCTGAACCCCCCCCCGAAATTCGGGCGCGACAGGGAGTAAAAAGTGTAATGTGGTGTACAACTCACTCTCACGATAAGGAGTTTGACGATGAAGTCCCTTAACCGCCGCACCGGAACCGCCCCTCGTACCGGCACGCGCCGCCGCCTGTTCGCCACGGGTGCCCTGCTGGCCATCGGCGTGCTCCCGCTGAGTGCATGCTCGCTCTTCAACCCGCCGCTGGAACGCGACGAAAGCGTCCACGCCATCTTTGATGCGGAACAGGACATCGTAAAGATGCCCCTGGACGATTACCTCTACTACGAGCGCACTCACTATGAATACACGGCCTTTCAGATTGCCATGAAGCAGTGCTATGCCGAACACGGGCAGAATTACACCGCCCAAGCTCCCCATTCTGAAAGCGGGCCACGCGGTGATTTGGGCCGAAAGTACGGCCCCTGGAATGTTGAGTACGCCCAGAAGTACGGTTTTCAGAAGCGGGACCCCAACGCAGCCGATCCCATCTCCTACAACTCGGGGGAGAGCATGAGCCCCGAGGAGCGGCTCAGCATCGAATGCTATACCAAGGCCCGTGAAACTCTGGACGCCGCGGTGCCCGACGGCAAGAGGCCTGAGAAGGAAGAACAGCCCACCTACATTCGTATCTCTACCGAAGCGGGTAACGCCGTGTACGGAAGCAAGCTACACCGCGAGCTCGAGGAGAAGTGGAAGCAGTGCGTCTCAAACCGGGGGCTCACCCCCAATAGGGCAGGGTCGGTAGCCGAGGAAACTCCGATGTTTGATCAGATGATGAAGAACGGAGGACCGAACGCGCCCGCCTCCGAAGAAGAGATTCGCATCGCCACCATCCAGGCAGAATGCAACCAGCAGGTCGGCATGAGCAAGCAGCTCTACGACCTGGAAGCTCAGTACCAGATGCCGCTCATCCGCAAGTACCAGTCACAGCTTGAGCAGGACCGCAAGGCAGAACGTGAGCGTGACGAGAAGTTCAAGCAGTACGTTATGGAGCACCAGTAAACCGGGACGCTGAAAGACAGCACCACAAAAGACAGCGCAAAAACAGCTCAGAAAGACACCGCCATGACCACTCACTCACAGAACCAAAACAGCGGTCACCGCTTTAGCGAGCGCATCGCCCGACCCCGCGTGCTCCTGCTGCTGGCAATCCTCGCCATCGGCTCGCTCATGCTGTCCTTCTACCTTGGCACCCGCTACGCCGCAACAGGCCCCGACCCGACCGTGCAAGCGAAAACCGTGATCCCGGTCTGGGCGAAGGTCGAAGAACGCACCGTCAGCGAGGGACTCGCCATTGCAGGAACCACCAAGGCTGGAGAGACCGCCCCGATTAGCGCGCGCACCAACGGTGAGCCGGTGCTCGTCTACCAGAACCAGAAGCCCGGTAACGTACTCAAAGCTGGTGACTTCATCGGCATTATCGGTGCCGACCCCGTCTTTGTGCTGGACGGGCCGCTACCGCTGTACCGCGACCTGCACCTGGGCGATAACGGCGACGACGTGCTCGCCTTCCAGAAGGCACTGAACTCCGCCGGGTATGCCACCGCTCAAAGCGGCACCGTCACCGAAGACACCCTCGACGCCGTCACGCGCCTGCACCGCGCGCACCTGACCGGCGTGCCCAGCGAGGGGGTCACCAGCATTGCCCGCAGCAACTACGCGATTCTGCCCGGCGGCAGCCACACCGTCACCGCCGTTGCCGCGGTCGGTCAGCTCATCAGCGACGGCAACCCCATCGCGAGTGTAGAAACCAGCGAACCCTACGTGGAATCCAGCGTTGAGCTCTCCGTTGCCAATAAGCTCAAGGTCGGCGACCGCGTTAGCCTGCGCACTTCCACCGGCAGCGTGGAAGGTACCATCACCAGCATCGGTGAACTGCAGAACGACCCCTCCAAGGGCGCGGCGAAGAGCGTGCGATTCAGCGCCGACGACCCGAGCAAGCTCACGCCGGGTCAGAGCGCATCCATCACCAGCAAGGGCAACACCTCAACCACCCTCGCCGTGCCGACCACCGCGGTACGCCAGGACTCCCAGGGCACCTACGTGCTCGTTGAAAAGGGAGGAAGCTCCACTGCGACCAGCAAGGACGCGCCCGCCACCGAACGAGTCAACGTTGAGGTTCTGCGTACCGCCGGCGGATACGCCGCCATTAACGCTAACCTCAGCGCGGGACAGAAGGTGCTTGTCTCATGAGCCGCCATCATGGAATCCCCGAGCGAACCCCCGACGGCATGACAGCCCCGCAGGTCAGGGGAGAAGCTGCCGGGCTCGGTACCGCGCCCGCTATTGAAATGCACGGCATTACCCGTGTCTTCGAGGGGAGCGAACGAGCAGTCCTCGACCACCTCGACCTGGTGGTCGAACGCGGCGAATTCCTCGCCATTATTGGTCCGTCGGGCTCCGGTAAATCAACCCTGCTCAACGCCATTGGCCTGCTCGACACGCCCACCAGCGGAACCTACAGCCTCTTCGGCAAAAACACGGAAGGACTCAGCGACAGAGAACGCGACGAAATGCGCCGAGACCACCTCGGCTTCATCTTCCAGTCCTCAAACATGCTGCTGGATGAAACCAGCACAACCAATGCCTCCATGGGCCTGCGCGTGCAGGGCGTACCCTACGGCGAGCGCCTGCAACGCACCGAAGAAACCCTAGAATTTCTGGGGTTGAGCGACCGCGCCAGCATCCGCACCCGGTACCTCTCCGGCGGCGAAAAGCAACGTTGCGCCATTGCACGCGCCCTCGCCACGCGCCCGCCGCTGATTCTTGCCGACGAGCCCACCGGCAACCTGGACAGCCACAATAGCGCCAAGGTCATTGAGATTTTGCAGCGCATTAACGCGACCGGCTGTACCGTGCTGGTTATTACCCACGACCCGGAGGTTGCCGCCGCCGCCCGCCGTGTGATTCGCATTGAGGATGGGCAGTTGCACGAGCAGAGCCGCGCCGACTTGGCTACGGTGCCGGTCGCTGAGGTGCCGGTTGCCGAGGCTGTGCCGGTTGCAACGGACACCCCGGCAGAAGCCACGGTTGGTGCCCCGGTAGATGCTACCACCAGCCTCGCACCGGGGGAGAAGCCCGCTACGCATCGCCGCGGAAGCTTCCTCACCGACGACAGCATCGAGGCAATCTCTGCGCTCACCTCACGACCGCTACGCACCCTGCTGCTGGGCCTGTCCTTCGCACTGGGCGTGGGCGGACTCATCAGCGCCTCCGGCATGAGCGAATCCGCCAGCTACCAGGTGAACCAGCGACTGCTCGGCTCCGAACAATCCACGCTCTACATCAGCGACCGGGACAATGACCAGAACATGCTCGGAACCTACCGGCAGGGCGAATCCGCGCAGAATGTAGCCGACCGTATTAGCGCGCTGGACTACGTGAAGAACACCGGATTCGTCAGCAGCGTGGCACCCGCCGACGTGCGAATCACTCGGTTCAGCCCCTACGAGGATGAACCCAAAACGGCGATTAGCCTCAACTCCACCTCGAAGACCAGGCTCGAGCAAATCGGTGCCCGCATGAACCCCGAAACCCTGCGTGCGCTCGAACAGATGAACTCGACCCTCACCCAGGAGAACGTTGCCGACCGTGAGCGCTCCGAGCAGCTCTCGGGCGCTATCGTGTCGGTTTCTGCTGCCCGCGCCCTCGGCATTATTCCCGAAGATAAGGCGGCAGATAACGCCACAACCGAGCCCAGGCCCGGCGAGCTACCCACTGTCGATTACGGAATTAAACTCGGTGGGCTACCGCAGGTGGCACCCGGTGTGAGCATCTGGGTGGACGGCCAGCTGATGCCGGTCATCGGCCTCTTTGACCCCGGCAATAGCGGCTACGAATTCAGGAACTCGGTCATTGTCTCGCCGGGCACACTTCAGCGCACCGGACGCGGCCAGGTGACCTACATTGCCGAAACCGAACGAGGCTACGGCAAGGCGGTCGCCAAGGCCATTCCGCTGGCCCTCAAACCCGCTGAACCCAGCCAGATCAACGTGGAAACCCCCTCCGACCTGCAGAGCCTACGCGCGTCCATCGCCTCGGATTTGGGCCTGTACGTGGGTGTGCTCTCCGGAATTTTGCTGGTGCTCGCCTCCCTCTCGGCGGCAACCGCCATGTACCTGTCCGTGCAATCGCGTACCGCAGAGATTGCGCTACGCCGCGCCATCGGATCGAGTAAATGGCTGATTGCCCGCATCTTCCTCATGGAGGGCGTCATGCTCGGTGTGCTCGGCGGTTCCATTGGTGCCTGCTCCGGCATGATTGCGACCATTATTCTTTCGCTCGTGCAGGGCTGGCAGGCGGTTCTCTCACCCGGATTCGTGGTGCTCGGCGTGGGGGTAGGCGCCCTCACCGGCCTGGTGTCTTCGGCGTACCCGGCGTGGGTGGCGTCCCGCAAGAGCCCCGCCGACGCGATGCGCGGCTAGAACTAGCGCTGGGTGAGGACCAGCCAATTAGCTGAAACCTGACTGGTCAAATAGGTATTAGATAGCCCAAGCCTTAAACTAATGGGAGGTAAAAACAGCAGAAGACTAAGGACAACACGTGAGTCGAACGCACACACCGCGTCATGCTGACAAACATCAGAACACTGAGGTACCAGAGGTGACCGAAGGAAAGCGCAACGACCGCGCTGACCGTCGCCCGCCCCTGGGCCCTGACGCCCGTAAAACCCTCAGCACGTTCGGCGTCATCACCGCCGTGCACACCCTCGCAACGGTGCTTTTCAGCGCCGCCCTGGCTGTAATTATTGCCCGGGCGGCACACGCCGGTTTCGCCGCTGTCGCCGCCGAACACGCGCGCCTCAAAGAGACCAGCGCCCCGGACGTATACCGCGCCTACATTGAGTTCTCGGGCTCCGCGCAGGCGCAGCTGGAGGCGCACGGCGGCTGGCTGCTCGGCCTCGGCGGGCTTTTCGGTGACGCAGACACCATTACCCCCGGCCTGATTGCGGTCGCTGTCATCGCCCTGCTCGTCCGCTCGGGTACCGACTACCTGCTGGCTGTGAGCGCGCAGCGTGCCGCCTCCGGAGCGAAGTCTCGGATTCGTTCCGCCCTGCTTAAGCGCGTGCTCGCCACCGGTGGCACGGACACTCCCGAGGGTACCGGCGCGACCGCTGTGCTGCTTTCCCGCGGCCTGAACGCCCTGGACGACTACTACACCAAGACGCTGACCGCGTTCGTTTCCACCGCGGTTGTGCCGTTCATGCTCTGGGTCGTTGTGGCGTCCCTGGACTGGATGAGCGCCATGGTGCTGGCGTGCACCCTGCCGCTTATTCCGGTGTTCATGATCCTGATTGGTAAGAACACCCGCGACGAAACCGCAGAAGCTCAGGCTGAACTGCACCGCCTCTCCGACCATATTCTGGAGCTGGTGCGCGGTCTGCCCGTCATTATCGGTCTAGGCCGTGAGCGTGCACAGACCCGCGCCATGAACGCGCTCGGCCAGCGTTACCGCGAACGAACCATGCAGACCCTGCGTAGCGCCTTCATGTCTTCGCTTGCGCTGGAGCTCATCACCACCATCTCGGTGGCGCTGATTGCTGTGCTGATTGGTGTGCGCCTGGTCAACGGCACCCTGGGCCTGGACACCGCAATTCTTGTGCTGTTGCTGGCTCCCGAGTGCTACCAGCCGCTGCGTGATGTTGGTGCCGCCTACCACCAGTCGGAGGATGGCGTTGCCGCCCTGCGTAGCGCCCAGAAGATTATCGATGCGCCCCTGCCCGCCGCCGCTGCGGACTCGGCTGCAACTGAGCGTGAAGAGGCTCAGCCTTCCACCATTGAGGTTAAGGACCTGTCGGTGAGCTACCCAGCGCGTCCTGCCGTGCTGACTAACCTGTCCCTGAATCTGGACCGTCGCGTTACTACTGCCCAGGGTGAGCGCGGTGCGGTGATCGGCGTGATGGGTGAATCCGGTTGCGGTAAGTCCACCCTGCTGAACGTGTTCTCCGGTGCCGTGCGTGATGGTCTGGTGCCCACCGGCTCGGAGGAGCCCGTGCACGTGACCGGTAGCGTGACCGGTCTGGGAACGACCCTGGTTATTCCGCAGTCGCCGGTCTTCACTGCACCCACCGTGCAGACTGAAATGGCTCTCTACGCGCTGAGCGCCACCGAGGCGGAGCCTGAGCGTGCAGCCGCTCTGCTCGGTGAAGCGATGGACTCCAAGAAGCTGTCCGTCACCAATGCCGAGTCCGCGCTGCTGGTTGGTCCGCTGGCTCAGCTGGGCATGGAGAAGCTGACCGCCCTTGAGCCCGGCGCCCTCAGTGCTGGTCAGGCGCGCCGCCTCGCCGTGGCGCGCACCCTGGCTCGTGCCGAGGCTATCTACCGTGCTGGCGGTGAGCAGACCGTGCTGACTGTCCTGGTGGATGAGCCGACCGCGCACCTGGACGCCTACTCGGCATACCTGGTGACCCGCGCCCTGCACCGCCTGGCGGAACTTGGCGCAACCGTGCTGATTGTGACCCACGAGCAGGAGCTTGCCGCTGGTTGCGACACCCTCGTTCGTGCCGTGCAGACCGCCCAGGGCTACACCTGGGCCGCTGAGGCGAATACCGCCCGCGTTGCGGTTCCTGCGCAAGCCCCCGCGCACCTGCTTAAGGACCGGGAAGAGTACGAGGCTGAAAGCACCGCCCCGGCGGGCGCCTCCGCAACTGCCGAGGCCGAGGAAGCCGAGCCTGCCGGCCTGTTCGCTAGCCTGCGCACCCTGAAGGAACTGACCGGTATCGGTGTTCGCGCCGCAACCGGCCCGGTGATTATGGCTGCGATTACTTCCCTGATGGCGGCGGCACTGACCGCGCTGTCCGGCTGGCTGATTGTTCGCGCCGCCGAGGGCCCGGCAATGATGTACCTGATGGTCGCCATTGTGGGCGTGCGTTTCTTCGGTCTGGGTCGTGCCTGCGCCCGCTACGCTGAGCGTCTGATGACCCACTCGAAGGTTCTTGCCGCCGCAAATATTCTGCGTCTGCGCGCCTGGGTTGGCGCATGGCAGAGCGTGAGCAGCGTGCGTGCCCTGCTTCGTGGTGACGCGCTACTCGAACGCCTCGTGGGCGGTATTGATGAGCTGCGTGATGGCGTGCCGCGCGTTATTATTCCGCCGGCTGCGCACCTGCTGGTCATGACTGCGGCGCTGATTACGACCGCGTGCATCCTGCCGCAGGCTCTGATTCCGGTCCTGCTTGCCGTGCTGGTCAGCACTTTTGTGGCTCCGTGGATTGTGCTTCGCGCCGATGCCCGTGCGGAGGCGCTGGCTCGCCGCTCCACCGCGCAGATGCTGCGCCTGGGTACCGGCATGCTCTCGGCTGCTGAGGATCTGCGCGCTAACGGTGTGGCGACCACCGCTGAGAAGGCTAACGGCGCCCTGGACGCCGAGAACCTGTCCGCCCTGCAGAAGGGCTCGACCGCTCAGGGCGTGGGTCGTACCCTCGTGACCCTCAGCTGGTTCGGTGCGGCTCTGGCGAGCGCAATTATTGCGTACCCGCTGGCTGTTGACGGCACCGTGCGTGCCCCCGAGGCGGCGATTGTGGTGCTGCTGTGCACCGGTATGCTGGAAAGCTCCCTGGGCCATGTTGAGGCGGTCCGCTCCTGGCCCGCGTTCAGCCGCCTGCTCGCGACGATTGCCCCGAGCGTGCGCGACGTATCCCTGGAGGGCATTGTTGCCGTCTCGACCCTGAAGCGCTCCGTACCGACCGAGGCTGAGGTGGACACCCACGTTCTGCCGCGTCGTGCTGAGCGTCTGCGTGCCCGCGCGGAGGCCGAGATGGAGGAGCTGCTGGAAGCTGACCGTCAGCGCGCCCACCGCTTTGACCGCCCCGAATCCGCGGCTGATGCTCAGGCTGGCTCACCGCGCCCGCCGAAGCCCGGCGAACCCACCCTGGTCAGCTGCGGAACCCCGCAGGAACTCGGCGTGAAGGTCACCGACCCCGCCCCGGCACTGAGCCTGCAGGACGCAGCCGCCCGCTGGCCCGGCATGGATCACCCGGTCTTCACCGACCTGAACATGAACGCCCGCGCCGGCTCCTGGACTGCGGTGACCGGCCCCTCCGGTTCCGGTAAGTCTACGGTGCTTGCCACCGTTCTGGGCTTCTTGCCGCTGGAGTCCGGCCGAGTGCTGGCTTCCGGTGAGGTCCTGGAGGGTGAGCAGCTGCGCGGCTACGCGGCGTGGTGCCCGCAGGCGGCTCACATTTTCGAGTCGACCCTTGAGGGTAACCTGATGCTGGCTCGTGACCGTTCGGATCGCCCGAGCGAGGAAGAGCTGATTGAGGTTCTGCGCCGTGTGGGTCTGGGCGAGTGGTTTGACGCTCTGCCTCAGGGCCTGCGCACCCCGGTGGGTGCTGGCGGTTCCTTCCTCTCCGGTGGTCAGCGTCAGCGTCTGGCGGTGGCTCGTGCCCTGCTGGTGAACTCGCCGGTGCTACTGCTGGATGAGCCGACCGCGCACCTGGATGCTGAGTCTGCCCGCGCGCTGATGGCTGACTTGGATGCGGCGACCCGCTCCAGCTCCGTGGCTACGGTTCTGGTGTCGCACCGTCCTGAAGATATTGCCCGCTGCGATGAGGTGGTTCGCCTCTAAACGCGCCTGATGGCAGGCGCCACGGGCGAGATTGAACGCAAGAAATTGCGAGAAATGCCCCGGTACTTCGTGAAAGTACCGGGGCATTTCTTGGTGCAAAATTTTCTGGGCATATTGCTTTGCGCGTTATATCTGCCCGGATTCCCCCAGGCTTTGTAAACAACCTGGGGGCGAAAGGCCGCGAACGGCGCGCCTAGAAGAGCTTTTCACCCTCCGGGCTAACCGCCATCGCAGCAGAAACAGCCGCATAGTTCGGGCCCACAATGCCGATGCTCTGAGCGAGCATCACAC
>ENA-OWMY01000469-OWMY01000469.1-metagenome-genome-assembly--contig:-NODE-469-length-12367-cov-6.262102_pt1 | contig 12367 bp, 4 predicted proteins | sample MGYA00245358_ERZ651122 | MGnify/ENA primary metagenome ERZ651122 (study PRJEB26857, sample SAMEA4031752) | metagenome | biome: human; feature: oral; material: saliva | place: Philippines | collected 2014 | study...
AGATGGTAGTGAATCAGAGTACACTTATCATTATTTGTATCTATTGCCGAAATCAGTAAAAGTTGGAGCTAAAATCAAGAAAGGTAAACCTTTAGGTACTTTAGCTGGTGCAGAGGTGGATATTGGCAGTGTGGAAGGATACTTGGAATCAGAGGGCGGAAGTGATGCAATCTTTATAAACCCGACTGATAACAAATCAGAAGGATTCCGAAGACCGGACAGTCAACTTTCCAGAGATTTGACAATTTCAATACTTTCAGAAATTCTTACTGAATTAAATGAAAATGAGAAAAAATTAATAAAAGAGAGTATTCCGAAAGAATACAAAAATGAAGATACTTATTATCTAATATATGAAAAAATAGTTAAGGATACGTCTAAAACAGAGATACTACCTAACACAGGAAATAACACCCTTCCTATGGCAGGACTAGGAATAGGTACAGCAGTTCTTGCAGTTTTATTAATTAGTAAAAAACATAGAAATAAAGTTTTAAGTGTAGTCTTAATAGGAGCACTGGGACAAAGTGTCATAGTTCCTTATCAAACTTTTGCTTTAGAAAGTAAAGCTTTAGTGCAATACAATAAGTTAACTGATGTTAATGGAAATATAGATTTAGAAAAACAAGTTATTGATATTCCTGGTTATAAATATATGGGATATTTCACGAGTGAAGATCTAAAACTAGAAGTTTCTGAAAAGAAAGAAATAGAAAATAAGGTTCAAGAAAAGAATACTGTTGAGAATAATCAAGGTCAAGTGCTAGGTGCAAAACAACAAACACAACAACAAAAGTCTGTACAAGAGAAAGAAAAAACTCAATCAACACAACCAGTAGTTCAAACAAGTCAGGAGCCTAAAGAAACAGTTAAACCACAAAAACAAACTGAAAATACACAACCGATTAAGACTGTCGGAAAAACTATACCTGTACAGCCGACAAAACCAGTTAAAGTTGAGAAAACGACTCAAACACAACCAGTGAAAACGGTAGAACAACCACAGACAAAGCCTGAGAAACCAACACAACCTGCAAAAACAGCAGGACAATCTCAAACTAAACCTGTGCAGCCAACTGCAAAACCTGCTCCAGTGCAGCCAACGCAACCTGTTCAAGCAGAAAAACCAGTGGTATCAACAGGAGGAGATGAAGTCAAAGCATTGGTAAATGAAGTACCAGAATATACTCTTCCGTTAGAAACAAAAGGAACACAAGAAGAAGGGCATGAAGGAGAAGCGTTAGTACAACCTGGGCTTCCGGAGTACACGGGTCCAGTAGCAACTTCAGGAGGAGATGAAGTCAAAGCATTGGTAAATGAAGTGCCAGAATATACTCTTCCATTAGAAGCAAAAGGAACACAAGAAGAAGGACATGAAGGGGAAGCGTTAGTGCAACCGACTCTTCCAGAATACACAGAAGCAGTAGCGACAAAAGGAACGCAAGAAGAAGGGCGTGAAGGAGAAGCGTTAGTGCAACCGACTCTTCCAGAATACACAGAGGCGTTAACAACAAAAGGAACACAAGAAGAAGGACATGAGGGAGAAGCTTTAGTGCAACCAGTTCTCCCAGAGTTTACAGGTAGTGCAAAACTAGAACCAGTTGTTGAGGAGCGTCCAGCTTTAGATCTTGTAACTAAGCATCGTACAGAAAAAGAAACTCTTCCTTATGAAGTAGAGGAAATTTTAGATCCGATGTTACTGAAAAACCGTCGTAGAATCGAACAACAAGGTCGAGATGGACTTCGTACAATCGAGTATGAAGATTATCTGGTGAATGGAAAAGTTGAAGCGACTAAAGAGTTATCGCGTACGCAAGTAGATCCTGTAAAACAAATTGTGAAGTTAGGAACACTTGTTAAGAGAAAACCTACAGTAGAAATTGCTAATTTAACAAAAGATGAAAGCAAGAAGTCAATAACTGTAAGTTATAACTTAACAGATCCTACTTGGGCTTATGTTTCTGCGAAAGCTCAAATTTTCGATGGTGATAAGCTTGTAAAAGAAGTTGATATCGAAAATACTAACAAGGAACAAGTGATTAAGGGGTTAGATTATTATACTCCATACACATTAAAAACTAAGTTAACTTATAACTTAGGAGACTTTGATGAATATAGTACAGAAACTTCAACTAAGAACTTTGATTTAGATTATAAAAAACTAGAGATTAAGGACATCGATTCTGTAGAATTATACGGTAAAGAGAATGGCCGTTACCGTAGATATCTAAGTTTAAGCGAAGTACCAAAAGATACAACAAATTATTTCGCAAAAGTTAAATCAGATAGGTTTAAAGAAATGTACCTACCTGTTCAATCTATTACGGAAAATGCGGATGGGAATTATAAAGTAACAGCAGCTGTAGATCAATTAGTTGAAGAAGGATTAGAAGGATATAAAGACAATTATTCATTCAATGTAGCTAAAACAAAAGCTGAACAAGATGGGGTTTATACATCGTTTAAGAATCTTGTAGCTGCAATGCAAGGTAATATGGCTGGTGTCTTCAAGCTTGGTTCAGATATAACAGCTGACGAAGTAGGATTACCTAACGATAAAACAAGTTACTTAACAGGAGCGTTTACAGGGAAATTAATCGGTTCTGATGGAACTAAATCTTATGCGATTTATGATCTTAAAAAACCTTTATTTGAAGCGTTAAATAATGCTACTATAAGTGATTTAGACCTTAAGAATGTCGATGTTGATAGTAGAGAAAATGCCGCAGCTTTAGCGAAGACTGCGAATAAGGCTACTATTAGTAATGTTTCTGTTGAAGGGAAGATTGCTGGTAGGAAATCTGTGGCAGGATTAGTGGTAAGTGCATCTAACACTGTAATAGAAAACAGCTCGTTCACGGGAACTATTGTCGCAAATCATGCTAATACTACTGCGAATTATGCAGGTGGAATCGTTGGTAATATTTCAGGCAGTGAATCTGTAATTGATAGAGCGAAAGTAGATGCCCAGATTTCTACTGCAGCGCGTAATAATAACCAAAATGCAGGTGGTATTGCAGGAAAAATTTCTGGTGGAGCTTTAATAAATAACTCTGTTACATATGGGAAAATAATAAACGGTCAAAATTATCCTAGAGTAGGAGGAATCGTGGGTTCTACTTGGAAAGATGGTCGTATTAATAATGTAGTGAGCAATATGAATGTTGGTTATGGTTATGCTATTACTGGAGACCAGTACGATGGAGCTGATATAGTAAATTCTGTAACTTCAGTTAATAATAAAAAAGATGATAAGTATGCGACTAAATTAACTAAAGAGCAAGCTGAAGAAAGAGTTGCTACTTATGGAATAACTACGACTCTTGAAGATACAGGAGAATTTTTGAAAACTAATGTTCGAACTGTAGATTATACGAAATTAAGTAAAGCTCAAGCAGATAGAAAAGTGGCTTATAATAATATCGAAAAACTAATGCCGTTCTACAATAAGGAATTAGTTGTTAACTATGGTAATAAGGTAGATAAAGCAGATAAATTATATACTACAGAATTACTTGATGTTGTGCCAATGAATGGTAACAATGTAGTGACTGATATTAATGGAGCTAAAAATACTATTAATAGATTGATGCTGCACTATAAAGATAACACTGTTGCTTATTTAGATGTTACATTCAAAGGAAGTTTCGAAAATAATCAGGTGTTAGAGTATAATGTTGCAGGAAAAGAGTATATCTTTACTCCAGAAGCGTTTGTGTCTGATTATACGAAGATAATTAATAATGTATTACCTGTATTACAAGGTGTGACTTACAATTCAGAAGCTATGAAACAAGTTCTAGGTGTTACAGATGATGCAGCGATAGATAATTTATACTTAGATAGAGAGTTTGAACAAGTTAAAGCTAATATCGCTGAACATTTAAGAAAGATCCTTGCTATGGATAAATCTGTAAATACTATGGGTGAAGGTGTAGTTGAGTATGTAAGTGAGAAAATTAAAAATAATAAAGAAGCGTTGTTATTAGGTCTTACTTATACGAATCGTTGGTACAATATCAATTATGATGATATGAATACGAAAGATCTAACTACGTATAAATTTGACTTCAATGGTAATAATGCAACTTCGACGTTAGATACACTTATCTCGCTAGGAAATAGTGAGTTGGAAAACTTACGCGGAGGTAACAATGTAGGATTATACGGTAGTCTACTTGCTCCGCTAAAAGGGGAAGACACAGTATTTGATTTCGTAGAAGCATATCGTAAATTGTTCTTACCTAATAAAACGAATAATGAGTGGTTTAAAAATAATACTAAAGCTTACATAGTAGAGATTAAATCAGAAATTCCAGAAGTTCGTAAAAAACAAGAAGAAGCGGCAGTGGACAGTAAATATTCATTAGGTGTGTATGATAGAATATCATCTCCTACATGGAAGTATCGAGGAATGTTATTACCACTATTAACACTACCGGAAGAAAGTGTGTATGCTATTTCGAATATGTCTACATTATCATTTGGTGGTTATGAACGCTATAGAGATACTGTAGATGGTACTGTGCTTTCTGGAGATGTATTACGTCAGTATGTTCATGGGAAAGTTGATCAAGCTGCTAAATGGGAAAGAGATCATTATGATATTTGGTATAACTTATTATCTCCAGAATACAAAGAAAAATTATTCCGTTCAGTTCCAATTATTGATGGATTTGCGATGAAAGATACGCAAGGAAGAAGTTATTGGGCGACAGCTACAGATAAGAATATAGATTCTATTTATAATTTCTTTGGGCCAGCAGGAAAATGGTATGGTAATAGTCCTGCAGCAGGAGCTTATGCTACTGGTTATGAAGTACATTATGTAAGTGATAGATTATTAGACAAATATGGAACGTCAGTTTATACGCATGAGATGACTCATAACTCTGATGGTCACATTTACTTCGAAGGGAATGGCCGTAGAGAAGGTTTAGGAGCTGAATTATACGCGCTAGGATTACTACAATCTGCAGACAGTTTAGAGAAAGATGCTATAGTGCTAAATACACTATATAAAGGCGATAAAGACTCTCTAACAAGATTACATACATATAATCCGACAGAACGATACAAATCTGCAGCAGATCTTCAAGAATATGTTCACGGAATGTATGATGTTCTGTACACATTAGATGCGATGGAAGCTAAGGCTATCTTATCTAAATCAAATGATGTTAAGAAAAAATGGTATAGAAAAATTGAAAACTTTTATGTAAAAGACAGTAAGTATAAAAAAAACACTCACGCAGGAAATTCTGTTCGTCCGTTGACGAATGAAGAAGTAGCGAGATTAACTTCTTTAGAATCGCTAATAGATAACGATATTATCAATCGACGTGCGTATAGAGATAACAGCCAATACGTAAGAAATGGATATCATGTAGTAAGTATGTTCTCTCCTATCTATGCAGGGTTAAGTAACTCAAAAGGTGCTCCTGGGGATATTATGTTTAGAAAAACTGCCTATGAACTTCTAGCGGAAAAAGGTTACGAAAATGGATTCCTTCCGTATGTATCGAATAAATATGCAGAAGAAGCTAAACAAAAAGGTAGTGTGGCTTACTCAGATTGGTTAAGAAAAGATGTTGGTTTAGTAACAGATGATTTAGTATTAAGTAAGGTATTTAACAACCAATACAAATCATGGGCCGATTTCAAAAAAGCGATGTTTAATGAGCGTATAGCTAAACAAGACAGATTAAAACCAATAACAATTCAATATGAATTAGGAGTGATTGGTAGTACGAAAGAAGTTACAATTTCATCGGCGCAAGAGATGCAAGCTCTAATAAATGCGGCAGTTGAGAGAGATATAACTAATATAGATCGTACGACAAGTCATGCTCCTGCAAGTTGGGTTCACTTACTAAAACAAAAAATCTACAATGCGTATTTACGCTCTACAGATGATTTTAGGGAGTCAATCTATAAATAATAGAATTAATCTCAGATAGGTGAGCGTACGAAATCTACTTATCTATCAAAGAGGTTCAATAAAAAAATTCTAAGTAACAAATGTCGATGTTACTTAGAATTTTTTATTTATTATTTTGCTAAATTCACAGCTGCTTTATTATTCTTGTTGTAAGAGATGTAAGTAAGAGTTAAGAATATTATTCCTAAAACAACTAAGATTAATATTGCACTGTTGTAAATTTCATTTGTAAGTCCACCTAGAACGGCTTGTCTAACAGCGGTATCACCGTAGAATACAGGTGTGAAAGGAATTAAACCACTGTATAGAGAAGGTAACATTTCTTTAGGGAATAGTGGTGTAGTTAGAACGAATTGTAAAGCTACAAATCCGATGCTAATTGCGTTACCAACTTTTCCGAATGTGTATGATAAGAAGTGTGTTATTAGCATAAACACGATACCTGAAAGTATTAATCCGAAGAAGTACATTCCGAAGTTTTGAACTTTGAAGTTAAAGAATAAACTCATTGCTACTACTTCTATAATCGTTGCTAAGATAGCGAATGTTGTCATTGATACTAGTCTTGTACCGAATAAGCTGTTTGTTGATTCTCCGTATTCTGCTTTGCGAGCTGGGAATAGAATGTTGAATGCCGCAGCAGCGATAAGTAGTCCGAATACTAAGAAGAATGGAGCCATTGCGTTACCGTAGCTAGTTTCTTCTGAAATGTCGCTGATATTAGTTTTAATTGGGTTAGACATCATGTCTACATTTTTATCTCCAGTTTTAGCTGCAGATAGTTTATCTGCTCCACTAGAAAGTTTATCTGCTAATAATCCAGAACCATCTTTAGCTTTATCTAATCCTGCAATCAACTCAGGAGCTTTATTTTGCATGATTGTAAGAGCACTGTAAAGTTTATCAGATCCAGCTCTAGCAATATTAAGTCCGTTAAGTAGTTCCGGAGCTTTAGCTTGCATAGAAGAAAGTCCATTATGAAGTTTGTTGGCCCCATCTTTTGCACTGTTAACTCCATTAATTAATTCCGGAGCTTTAGCTTGCATAGCAGCTAGTCCATTAGAAAGTTTTTCAGATCCATCTTTTGCAGTGTTAACCCCACCTATTAACTCCGGAGCTTTAGCTTGCATGATTGTAAGAGCGCCAGAAAGTTTTTCAGATCCGACTTTAGCAGTGTAAAGTCCATTAAGTAGTTCCGGAGCTTTAGCTTGCATAGCAGAAAGTCCATTAGAGAGTTTTTCAGACCCTTCTTTCGCGGCGTTAACTCCGTTGATTAATTCCGGAGCTTTAGCTTGCATAACAGAAAGTCCATTAGAAAGTTTTTCAGACCCTTCTTTCGCGGCGTTAACTCCGTTAATTAATTCTGGAGCTTTAGCTTTCATAGTAGCTAATCCGTTAGAAAGTTTTTCAGACCCTTCTTTCGCGGCGTTAACTCCATTGATTAACTCCGGAGCTTTAGCTTGCATAGCAGAAAGTCCATTAGAAAGTTTTTCAGATCCTTCTCTCGCGCTGTTAAGTCCGTTAAGTAGTTCCGGAGCTTTAGCTTTCATATCAGTTAGTCCTTGATATAATTTTTTACCGCCGTTATCAAGTTCTTTAATACCGATACTTAATTCTGGAAGTTTAGCTTGAAGTTTGTTAAGCCCTGCATTAATTCTTGCATTTCCGTCGACTAAAGCATCGATTCCACCAGCTAACTCAGGAAGTTTTTCGTGCATTATGCTGATTCCGCCTCCTAGTTTATCAAATCCTGCTTGTAATTCAGTTCCTTTGCTTGCTAGAGTACCAACACCTTGTGCTAGTTCTCCAGTTGTCATTGATGTAGTTAGTGAGTTAACTCCGTTAGTGTAAGAAGAAACACCTTCTTTTAATTTTGGAGTTGCACTTGCTAGTTGGTTAAGACCGTTTACTAACTCGCCTGATGTTAGAGAAGATACGGTTGCATCAACTCCGCCTTTATATTGGTTAAATCCTGCCATAAGGGTAGGAGTTTTTTCATTCATTACAGTTAATCCAGCTTTTAATTGACCACTTCCGGCAGCAAGTTGTCCAACAGCTGATTTAATGCTAGAAAGTCCGTTAATTGACCCTTCAAGGTCAGCTGCAAGAGAGTTTACATCGAATTTATCAAGTTGAGTTTGAATGTAGTTTAATTTTCCTACACGGTATTTCATGCTTGAGTATTTTGATGCGGCGCTGTTAATAGCTGAAGTAAGTTCTGCTTTTACCTGACTATTATTATTGTTACTGCTATTTTGAACAGTTGTAGTTGGTTGTGGTGCTGGTGCTGTTGCAGCTGGTGTTGCAGCTGCGTCACTTTTAGCTGCAGCAAGAATTTGAGCTTTTTGCTCTGGTTTTAAGTTCATTGATGCTAATGTTTGCTCCAACCCTGAGAAATTAGTAGTAGGAGCAGGTGTAGGTGCAGCTGTTGTAGTAGTTGTAGTAGTTGTTGTCGTAGATTGTGTATCTATACGACTTACAATTTCTTTAAGACTTTCTATTTGAGCACCTAAATCTGCGAAAGCACTAGATAGAGGATTAAAGTTAGTTCTATATGTAATTTTTAATCCTTTTAGTTTGTCTAGTGTAGATGTTAGGTTAGATTTTTTAGCAGCTAAGTCGCTGTCACTAGGTAAGTTAGAATTTAATGCATTTAATCCAGTATTGATTTTATCTGCACCATCTACTAATTTTGGTGTGCTTTCAGAAAGTTTAGCAACACCGTTTTCTAGTTCAGTACCACCAGCAGCTAATCTATTTAAATCATCTTTTTTAGATGCTAGCTTAGAGTTGATTTGAGAAATTCCGTCTGATAATCTGTCGATGCCGTTGTTAAGTGTAGCACTTCCGGCGCTAAGTTTTTCTAAATCACCTTTTTTAGCTAGTAGTTTTTCATTTAGAGTAAGTACTCCGTTCGTATATTTTAAAAGACCTTCTTTAAATGCTTCGCTTCCTTTATGTAATTTATCTATTCCATCGGTTAGCATAATACTTTTAGTTTTGAATGTATTAAAACCGATAGTAAGTTGATTAGAACCTGCAGTAAGTTCATTTACACCAGAGACTAAGGCATCTTTTTTATCGTTTAATGTGCTTAGGCCACTTGATAGTTTTCCAGCTCCTTCCTGAAGTTGAGAAACTCCGTTACCAAGTTTTGCGCCACCTTCACTAAGACGAGTTAGTCCATCAGTTAGACGTTTAGAACCGTTAGAAAGTTCGTTAACTCCATTATTAAGTCTTTGCCCACCTTCACTAAGACGAGTTAGTCCATCAGTTAGACGTTTAGAACCATTAGAAAGTTCATTGATTCCATTACCAAGTTTAGAACCACCATCGCTAAGACGAGAAAGCCCATCGGTTAGACGTTTAGAACCATTAGAAAGTTCATTAATTCCATTACCAAGTTTAGAACCACCATCGCTAAGGCGATAAAGTCCGGCAGTCAGACGCCATGATCCTTCAGATAGTTGATTGATACCACCGCTCAGTTTCGCGCCTCCTTCGCTAAGGCGACCAAGTCCGGCAGAAAGGCGACCCGAACCATCGATAAGTTGATCGATACCGCCACTTAGTTTCGCGCCTCCTTCACTAAGACGACCAAGTCCAGCAGAAAGGCGACCAGAACCGTCAGCAAGTTGATTAATACCACTTCCAAGTTTTTGACCTCCTTCGCTAAGACGACCAAGTCCATTGTTCAGTTGGTTTGAAGCATCGGCTGCTTTTTGAAGTGAAGAACCAATCTCAGAAAACTTACTGTATAGAGTAGCTGTATAAGTTTTTACAACTTGATCTTTAACGGTATTTGTTAAGTTGCTCGCTACAGTTTCCATGATTTTTTCACCGTTTTTACTCTTAGTAAAGTTAGTAGTAAAGTCGATGTTCATTTTTTCTGGGTTATCGTTTGATAAAGATGTAGCATTTTTGGAGAAGTTTTGTGGTATTGTAACTACCATGTAGTAGTCTCCTTCTCGTAATTCTTTATCGGCTGTATCTTTATCGACGAATTGCCAATTTACTTTTTTGTTATCTTTTAGTTTTTCGACCATCGAATTCCCGACTTCTAGAGTTTTTCCATTAAAATCTACTTTTTGGTCTAGATTAACAACTCCGACTTTCATGTTTCCGGTGTTGTCGTATGGATTCCAAACGGATTTTAGGAAGGTTCCTGAATATAGAACAGGAACTAGAAGAACGGTAGCCATGGTAGCTTTTAACCCTTTGCTCTTTAAAAGGCTACTAAATTCTTTTTTTATCATAATTCCTCCAAAGAAATTTCGTCGGCGAAATTCCATTATGTTAATTTAGGTGATATAATAATATATCACTTAAGATATTCTACAACTTTATATACTAAAAGTCAAAATATTTTTTAGTAATAGTGAATTTTTAACGTTTAATATTAAAGTATATTATATATAATGGAGATAAAAAGTATAACTTTTAAAATTTACCGCCACTGATTAATATATGATAATAAAGGTGTTTTTATGGAAGAAGGATTATTGTTTAAACTTATAAAAAGATATATATTACTTAAAATAATTTCATTAAGTATTTATATAATTTATCCTAATTAAAGAAAAAATTAGTTTACTATTTATTTGTTAGATGGCAATTGGTAAAATGGTCAAAAGATTTTAAAAATAGTATATTATATTTATTACGTAAAAAAAGGTAGAAATCCTTAAAAATGGATAACTACCTTTGTTTTTATATTAAGTTATGCTAATGCGTGTGATATTTTATGTTTTAAGAGATTGCTAAAACAATTTTGAGCATCTTTTAAATCTTTTGGATCTGGGTGTTTTTTTGATTCTTTAACCATATCTGCAAGATCTGGTGTAACTTTGTGAATAAAGTTAGGGTCACGCCAAGTAAGGATTTTGAAAACTATCATAACCTTTGGATCAACCTTACCTTGACAGACGAAAGTTTCGTGAATTCTATTGTTTCTTTCTTCCATAAAGGCGATATAATTATTAATTGAATCATCTGCGTGATAATGTTCACGAGGAACACCGCAAGTTAGAAATAGAGCAACGTCTTTACTATGTATTTCTTGTTGATCGATAAAACGTTGCATATTTTTATTGGCGTTAGTTTTATCTGTCCAAGCACCTAGAATATAGAAATCATATTCTTTTTCTAGTTTTTTTCGTTGTTTTTTTATATCAAGTAGATCTACTTCTCCTTGATCTTTTATCTGTTCATAAATAGCTTCAGCTACTTTTTTAGTATTTTTTGTTTTACTAGAATAAGCAAGTAAAATTTTCATAATTCAGCCTCCTAATAGAGTTTAGATTATTCACAAACTGTAGTGATTTTATAGTTTGTGATATTTTAAGTACAATTTATATAAATATTATATCAAAAAAATTAAATTTTTCAAGAAGTCTGACATGGTATAGAGCACTTTCTACTAATGCTTCCACACATGGTTTTCTATATTTTTCTAATATTTCTTTTTCTATAGAACCTGAATTAACTCCTATTCTAATAGGAATATTTTTTTCTCTAGCAGCTTCAACTACCTTTTTTACATTCTCATCAGAACCAATATTTCCAGGATTAATTCTTAATTTATCTATACCATTTTCTATAGCTAAAAGAGCCAATCTATAGTCAAAATGTATATCAGCAACTAAGGGTAAATTAACTCTTTTTTTAATTTCTTTTATTGCTTCAGCTGCTTTGACATTGTTAATAGTCATTCTAACAAGCTGGCAACCAACTTTTTCTAATTCATTTATTTGCTTTACTGTTGCTTTTACATCAGCTGAGTTTGTATTAGTCATAGATTGAATAATTATAGGATTATTTCCACCTATATTTAAATTTCCAACTTTTACAACTCTCGTCATTATTAAAATCCTCCTAAAAAATAAGGAGTCTAAAGAATAGACCCCTTTATTTCCTTCAGTTACTAACGTAGATATTTCATAGGATTTTTAGGTACTCCATTTTGTCTTATTTCAAAATGTAAATGGGCACCTGTTGTACGTCCTGAGTTACCAGTCTTTCCTATTAAATCTCCCTGATTTACATGTTCTCCAACATTAGTAGAAATAACACTTAAATGGGCATATCTAGTTTCATATCCATTATCATGTCTAATAATAATAATTTTTCCATATCCACTCATATTACCAGCAAAAGTTACTACTCCTGCTTTAGCAGCTCTAAGTGGAACATATTTAGCCACCAAGTCAACACCTGTATGCAGGATATATCTTCTTAAAACAGGATGGTATCTATTTCCAAATGGACTTGATACCCCTGCATATCTAACTGGATAAGCAAATCCTGCTCCAGAATATGCTGCTGACCTTCCTCCATCATCATTATCTTCAGGAGGAGGTGGTGGAGGAGGGGAACCTTTTGTTTCTTTAGGTGGCTTTTCAGGTTTTTCCTTTTCCTTCTCTTTTT
>ENA-OWMY01000471-OWMY01000471.1-metagenome-genome-assembly--contig:-NODE-471-length-12322-cov-9.310100_pt1 | contig 12322 bp, 12 predicted proteins | sample MGYA00245358_ERZ651122 | MGnify/ENA primary metagenome ERZ651122 (study PRJEB26857, sample SAMEA4031752) | metagenome | biome: human; feature: oral; material: saliva | place: Philippines | collected 2014...
TTCTTGAATCTGTTCAAACCACTGATACACTAGTGTTGCACTTGAAATCCGAATCCAAGGTCGTCTGAAAACCTGAAACATGGTTTTCAGACGACCTTTTTCTTTGAATCGGTTTTATCCGTCCGTTTTCAGCATCCGCAAGAAGTTTCGTCGGATGTCTGAAGACTCAAGGCTTTGCGTTTTTGAGCTTTTTCGTAACGGCAGCGTTGACGCTCGGTAGTAATTTCCAGCGGCGGAACGGGAACGGGTTTGCCGTCTTCAACCGCGACCATAGTGAAGTAGCAGCTATTGGTATGGCGCACTTCGCCGGTGCGGATGTTTTGCGCTTCGACGCGGATGCCGATTTCCATGGAGGTTCTGCCCGTGTAGTTGACGCTGGCGTAGAAGGTTACCAAGTCACCGACGTGTATCGGCTCTTTAAACAAGACTTTATCGACAGACAGGGTAACGCAGTAGTTGCCGCTGTAACGGCTGGCGCAGGAATAAGCGACTTGGTCGAGCAGGCGCAAAAGTTCGCCGCCGTGGACGTTGCCGCTGAAATTGGCGGTGTCCGGCATCATCAGCTCGGACATGATGAGTTCGTGTGAAGGGAGTTGGCGGGCTTGTTCCATGATGTTTCTCTTTTTGAAATAAATGTTTGTGTTAAAACGGGCGGTCTGTGAGTAGTTTGAATGGTTTCAGACGACCTTAATAACGAGTGTATTTAATATATGAATATACGGCAATTGGAATTTTTTATGGGTTTATAACCATTTTCTGCGCGAGAAGAAAATCAGCAGTCCGACGATGACGCACAACATCAAACCTAAAACCATAAAATAGCCGTAATGCCAATGCAGCTCGGGCATGTTGTCGAAGTTCATGCCGTAGATGCCGGTGATGACGGTCAGCGGCATGAAGATGATGGTGATGACGGTCAGGACGCGCATTTGCTGGTTCATGCGGTTGGACTGAAAGGAAAGGTAGATGTCCATCATGCTCAACACCATGTCGCGGGAGGCGTCGAGCGATTCGAGAAGCTGCATGTTGTGGTCGTACACGTCGCGCAGATAGACGGTGGACTCGCCTTTGAAAATGGCGAAATCGCCGCGCACGGCAAGCTGATAGAACACGTCGCGCAAGGGCAAAAGCGTGCGGCGCAGGCGGACGGCGTCGCGCTTGAGGCGGTGGATTTTGCCGAGAATGTCGCTGTTTTCGTTTTTAAACAAGGATTTGTCTATGGCTTCGACGCGGTTGTTGTACTCTTCCAAGACGATGAAATAGTCGTCCACGATGCGGTCGAGCAGGCAATAGGCGAGGAAGGCGGTGTTTTTACCGAGGATGCCGCGCAGGTTTTCGCTCATTTGGCGGCGCAACTGGCTGAACAGGCCCAGCGGTTTTTGCTGGAACGACAACACAAAATCCTTGCCGATAATCAGATACACCTGGTCGGAATTCAGTTTGCCGGCGGCAGTATAGTGGTAAACCTGCGCGGCGATAAACAGATAATTGCCATAGTCTTCGATTTTGGGGCGTTGTTTGCGGCTGAGGATGTCTTCGATGACCAGCTCGTGGATGCCGTAAGGTTCGAGCGTGTGTTTGAGCAGCGCGGCGTTGTTGATGCCGACAAAGTGCAGCCAGTTGGTCTGCCCCGCTTGCGGACGGGCGATGTCGGGCAGTTTTTTGCCCGCGAGATAATCGTGTTGGGCAAACGTATCGGCGGAATAAAGCGTTTGGTGGATGGCGGAACGCGGCGCGTTGTCGGTATTGCTGCGCGGGACGGTTTGGTCTTGCGGGATTTCTGCGGGTATTGTCTCGGGAGCGGGTGGTGTGTTCATCATGATTGAAAAGGTATGTCTGAAGGTCGTCTGAAAACGGAATGTTTTTTCAGACGACCTTGGTTTTAAATTATTAGCATTGTAACAGAGTAGGGCAGGTACCAAGGTCGTCTGAAAATTCAAAGGCGGCGCATATTCAAAGCATGTCGTTTCGGGTATAGTGTCGTTTGTTGGTACACGGTTGTTTCCTTTGCAGGAAAAGATTTTGGAGCTGTAAAAATGTTTAAACGTCCTGAAGAAATCATTGTTTTGGTGCTGGCTGTTTTATGGGTGGTTTTGACGTATTTTCTGGCCGCATTTTGTGGGGCGGATGCTTATACGGTGATGTTGATCACCGGGCTGACTTTGATTTGGACGGCGGTATGTTTCCGCTTTTGGCAAAAGGGCTGGGAGCGCACGATTTGGCCTGTTTTTTTAGGATGTCTTGTTGCTTGCTGGTGGCCGATGTTGGATTGGCTTGCCGTCAAAGATATTATTGTGCCGAATTCTGAAGCGACGGCGATTGTGGTTGCAAAACCTTGGTACGCAAACTGGATTTTCAAATCTTTTCTGGCTTTGCTGCCTGTCGTTGCCGGATATGCATTGAAATGGAAAAGATCGCGTAATGTCCAATAATTCAGGTGGTCAAGCATCAAATCAATCTTTAAAAACGCCGTTTGCCGAAACGGCGTTTTTTATTTCCGTCCGACTTGATTTTAGAGTGATTGCCCTTAACTATAAATCCAATAAAAATTTTGGATATTATTAATCAAAGGAATAACATGGCAGAAAAAAATTATTATGAAATATTGGGCGTCGCTAAAGATGCGGATGAAGCCGCTATTAAAAAAGCCTACCGTAAGCTGGTGCGCAAATACCATCCCGATGTGAGCAAAGAGCCGGATGCCGTTGAGCGTACGGCGGAAATCAACCGTGCTTACGAGACGCTTTCCGACAAGGAAAAGCGTGCCGAGTATGATGAAATGCTGGCAAACCCTTATGGGCGCAACGCAGGGGGCAATCCGTTCGGGCAAGGCGGGAACCCGTTTGGCAAAGGTTTCGACGGCGGAAGTTTCCGTTATGAGTACCGGGAAGGGGAGCCGTTCGGCGCGGGCGACTTTAATTTCGAAGACTTGTTTTCATCGTTCCGCCACGCCGGCTCCCGACCCGAGCAGCCGCGCGGTCCCGTCAAGGGAGAGGATCAACACGCCGAATTGAGCATTGATATTTATGCAGCCTATACCGGTGCGGAGCGCAGTCTGACTTTGAATGTGCCGACTTTGGACGAATACGGCCGTATGGTTTACCAAAGCAAAACCCTCAACGTCAAAATTCCCAAAGGCATCGCCGAAGGCCAGCAAATCCGTTTGGCAGGGCAGGGGTTGCCGGGCAGCAACGGCAGAGCAAACGGAGATTTGTACTTGAAAATCAAGTTCCACGACCGGCCGGACTTGTACGTCAAAAACAGAAAAGACGTATATCAGACGATAGACGTCAAACCGTGGGAGGCGGTATTGGGCGGCAAAATCATCGTTCCTACCGCATCCGGCTGCTTACAGGTCAATCTGCCTGCCAACACTCAGAGCGGCAAAACCATCCGCCTTAAAGGCAAGGGTATTCCGGCAAAAGAGGCGGGAGACCTATACTTGAATATCCGCATCAATGTCCCTGTTGCGGAAAGTGAAGCCGACCGTGCCGCATGGGAGAAACTGGCAGAACATTTCGCTGCGAAACACGCATGAAAGAAAGGATAAACCATGACGCAATCCACCGACATCACATTGACTTTTGAAGAAATCATTGCTGTCAGCCATTGCCGCCGTGATTGGCTGTTGGAACTCATCGAGGAAGACATCATCAGCATAGGCGGCAAGCCCGAACAAACTACGTTCAGCGGTTTCCACCTTGCACGCATCCGCCGCGCACAGCGTCTGAGCCGTGATTTTGAGGCCGGCATCCCGGCGTTGGGCCTGATTATGCGGCTTTTAGATGAAGTGGAAGAGCTGAGGAAAGCACAGCGGCCGTCGGTGTTGCTGGAAGAGGAAGGACAATAGGGCGTTGTTATGTGTGAAGAAAGGTCGTCTGAAAACGAAACAGGTTTTCAGACGACCTTTTAAGTATGGCCGGATAACAAGGGTTTGGTTTGAGATAAATCAACCTATAGCTTGGGTTTTATTTGGAAACTTCTAATACGATCAGCATCGATGTTGTACTGTCTGTTTATTTGATGGATTCCCGTCTGCGTCGGTATTGCGCTTTTATATTTACTTTTTCCCATATTTTTTGTACAACTTGGGTTTAACCTTATTTGAAGAGGTCGTCTGAAATGCCTGTCATGCTGATTGTCCGTCCGTCCGCACGTGCGGGAGATGATGTGCGCACCTGTTCGCAGGCGGGGTGGCGCGCGCGGGTGTTGAGTCCGGTTGAAATCGAGCCAGATGAAACGGCGTTGCTTGGTTTGAAAGAACAGTTTTCCCGTGCGGACGCGGTATTTTGGGTCAGTCCGACAGCCATCGAAACCGCTGCACCGTATGTGGATTTTTCAGACGACCTGAAGGCTCAGATTGCGGTTGGGCAGGCAAGCGGTCGGGCTTTGGAACGCTGCGGCGCAAAAAATGTTTCTGTGCCGCAAGAAGGCAACGACAGCGAGGCGGTGTTGCGGCTGCCGGTTTGGGATACGCTGCCGCAAGGCGCGCGCGTATTGATTGTGCGCGGACGCGGCGGGCGCGATTTTTTGGCGGAGTCCTTAAAGAAAAAAGGCTTTGCGGTCGAAATCGCAGAAGTATATTTCAGACGACCTAATGAATTGAATTGGCAGGATTTTGATGCCGAATCCATTGATGCCGCCTTTATCGCTTCGGGCGAACTGGTACGCGGGCTGTTTGCTCAGGTTCCGCCGCAGTTTTCCCGATTCTTCGAATCCTTGTTATACTTCACCCATCATCCGCGCATAGCCGACGCGCTTCGCGAGGCGGGTGCGCGCCACATACGGGTCGTCGCTTCTCTGAAAGCGGCACTTTCATCATTTCCTAAGGAGCAAACCGATGAGCCGGTCTGAAGACAATCCATCCGAAGCAAACGAAGCCGGTCGGCCGATTATCGTCGACAGTCAGGGCAACGCGGAGTCGTCTGAAACAGCGGCTCCGAAAAAGGCCAAGCAGCCTAAAACCTCCGAATACGCAGGAACACACATGTCTGAATCTAAAAATCTTCCCCAAAACCAACCCGCCCCCGTCATCATCAAACAATCCGGCGGCAGAGGGCTGGCAGTAGGCGCGCTGGTGCTGGCGCTGCTGGGTTTGGGCGCGAGCGGCTTTTTGTTTGTACAGGGACAAAACGTCCTGAAAAACCAAGAGCTTTCGTTTAACCAAAAGCTCGATAAAGCCGCATTGGGCGAATCTGAAAACGCTTTACTCCTGAAAGACCATTTAAACCGCCAAACCGCCATCCAAGCCGAAATCGACCGCTTGGGCAAAGCGCAAATGGCAAACAACGAACAAATCCTGTTGACGCAAAAAGCGTATCAAGAGCTGACCAAAGGGCGCGTCAACTGGCTGGTTGACGAAGCAGAAACCATGTTGAACCTCGCCTCGCAGCAACTGCTGCTGTCAGGCAATGTACAAGGCGCAGCGGCGGTATTAGAACACATCGACGGCCGCCTGAGCCGTTTCGACCAGCCCGAACTACTGCCCATCAAGCAAGCCGTCAGCCATGATTTGGCGGCATTGAAAAACCGCCCTTATGTCGATATTTCCGGCACGGCGTTGCGCCTCGACCGTTTGGAAACCGCCGTTTCCGGTCTGCCGCTGGTGTTGGACGGCGTATTGCAGCCGGGCGAGCAGGCGCAAAGCAACGGCGCATCTTCAGGCTCTTGGTGGCAAAATGCTTGGGATAAATCTTTGGTTGCGCTGAAAGGGCTGGTGGAAGTCCGCCGACTTGACAATAAAGACGCGATGCTGCTTTCGCCCGAACAGGCGTATTTCGTCCGCGAAAACCTGCGCCTGCGCCTTTTGGACGCGCGTACCGCACTGATGCAGCACAACGGCGAGGTTTATCAAAGCGATTTAAACTACGTCGAAGCCGCGGTTAGACAATACTTTGACGGCAAATCGCCCGCGACGCAGGCATGGTTGAAAGAATTGTCCGAATTGAAAGCGCTGGAAGTACGCATGATTTCAGACGACAGCTTGAAAGCCAGCCTCAGCGCAGTCCGCGCCTATCAAGACGGCACGCGCACTCCGGTCGCACTGCCCGAACCCGTAACGACTGCTGCGTCTGCGCCTCTGCCCTCCGCCGCTTCCGAAGCGGCCGTTCCTCAAACCGCTGCGCCGGTAAATGAAAACGCTTCTGCACCGAAGGCTCCCCATCCTGCCAAAGCAAGACCCGCTCCTGCGCAGAAACCTGCTGCAGCCGCCCAAACAGAAGCGAAACCTTTAGAAGCTCCGGCGCTGCCTTCCGAGACTAAGCCGCAAAACATTTCCGAGCCGGAAAAGAAAGCGGCTCCTGAAAAACAAAGCCGTCCTGCCGCCGATGTTGAGACCAAAGGAGGTCGTGCATGAAAGCTGTCGTCTGGATTGTCGTTTTATTCGCTGCCGCAGTCGGTATCGTCCTGACTTCCGGTGTTTACACGGGTAATGTCTATATCGTCGTCGGACAAGTCATGATGCGGGTCAACCTGCACGCCTTTATCTTAGGGCTGATCCTGTTTGTCGTTGCCCTGTATTTCCTGATCAAATTCATCGTCGGCCTGATGAACATCCCCGCCCGTATGCAGCGTTTCGGCACGGCGCGCAAAGGCCGTCAGGCAGCCGTCGCCTTGAACAGCGCAGGTTTGGCATTTTTTGAAGGCCGCTTTGAAAAAGCGGAGCAGGAAGCCGCCAAAGTATTGGAAAACAAAGAAGCCGGCGACAACCGCAACCTTGCACTGATGTTGGGTGCGCACGCCGCCGACCAAATGGAAAACTTCGAGCTGCGCGACCACTACCTGAAAGACATCGAAAAACTGCCGAACAAACAGCAGCTTTCCCGTTATCTGTTGTTGGCAGAATCCGCACTCAGCCGTCGCGATTATCCGACCGCTCTGGAAAATCTAAACGCCGCTGCGCGCATCCATCCCAACCTGTCCCGCCTCGCCCGCCTGCAACTGCGCTATGCCTTTGATCACGGCGATGCCGAAGATGTGTTGGCGAAATCCGAAAAACTGATGAAAGCCGGCGCGATTAATGATTTTGAAGCGGAGCAATACCAAAGCTGGGCATACCGCCGCCTGTTGGCGGAAGCATCAGACGCAGCTCGTCTGAAAGCCTGTCTGAAGCGTATTCCCGAAGCACTCAAAGCAGACGAATTGTGTGTCGCCATTGCTGAAAAATACGAGCGTCTCGGACTCTATACCGAAGCCGTCAAGTGGGTACGCCACTACTATCCGCAAAACCGCCGTCCCGAACTTTTGGAAGCCTTTGTCGAAAGCGTCCGCTTCTTCAACGAACGCGGTCAGCAAAAAGCCATAGACCTTGCCGATTCTTGGCTGAAAGACAAACCTGACGACGCGCCGCTCTTAATGTACCTCGGACAGCTTGCCTACGGCCGCAGCCTGTGGGGCAAGGCGCAAAGTTACCTCGAAGCCAGCATCGCCCTGCAACCGAGCATCGCCGCCCGCCTCATGCTCGCGCGCGTACTCGACGAAACCGGACAATCGCAAAAAGCTCAGGAACAGCGGAAGTTGGTTTTGGAAGCCGTCTCCGAAGAAGAGCGCCATGCAGCGTTGGAGCAGCATAGCTGAGTTTAGGAAAACACCCTTATCTAGGAGAATTTGATGGGACTTTCAGATTCCTTTAAGTCAAAGAAAGAAATATTTGAAATTGGAACGCCTGCTTATAATCAAAGGTTGATTGATGTTTGGAAAAAGAGCATTAAGGGAGATGAAAAATCTTGGGTGCTCTTTGAAAATGGAACTTGCGTCATTTTACTTGAGCCGGAAAAAGATCTGGCGAAACAAGCTAAAGAGATATTAAGCAAATGGGGCAGAGTTCAAACAGGATCACCATCTGCAGACTTTGGCATTATCACTTTAGACAGTGGCGATGGATATGCCGTTTCATGCCATCATCCCGAAATTTTTACCCTGGTCCTAAAAGAAGAAGGATTGGATGAAGATTTCAAAATCGGTATCGAAGGGCGTTCTAATCGCGATTGCGATGCTGAAGAACTCAAAGTTATCCATATCGAAGATAAACGCGCTATACAGACCTCGTAAAAGGCTGCTGCTGTTTAATCACCTACTGATGATTGCCCCTAGATAAATATGTTCGTCTCCCCTTTTTCAGACGACCTTTCATTGCGGAAACTGCCGCAAAGGTCGTCTGAAAACCGTTTTCCTTCACTGTTTTACAAACAAACCGAAAGCCCCACATGACCTCTTTGAAAAACGACACTTTCCTCCGCGCCCTGCTCAAACAGCCCGTCGAATACACGCCGATTTGGATGATGCGTCAGGCGGGACGTTATCTACCCGAATACAAAGCCACACGCGCGAAAGCGGGCATCTTCCTCGATTTGTGTAAAAACACCGAATTGGCGACCGAAGTCACCATCCAACCTTTAGAACGCTTCGATTTGGACGCAGCGATTTTGTTCTCCGACATCCTGACCGTCCCCGACGCAATGGGCTTGGGACTGTACTTTGCCGAAGGCGAAGGCCCGAAATTCGAACGCGCCTTGCAACACGAATTCGACATCGCCAAGCTGCAAGTTCCTGATATGGAAAAACTGCAATACGTTTTCGACGCGGTAACTTCCATCCGCAAAGCATTGGACGGCCGCGTACCGCTTATCGGCTTCTCCGGCAGCCCGTTCACGCTCGCCTGCTATATGGTCGAAGGCGGCAGCAGCAAAGAATTCCGCACCATCAAAACCATGATGTACTCGCGCCCCGATTTGCTGCACAAAATCCTCGACACCAACGCCCAAGCCGTTACTGCCTACCTCAACGCCCAAATCGACGCAGGTGCCCAGGCTGTGCAGATTTTCGATACTTGGGGCGGTGTTTTGAGCGATGCAGCGTTTAAAGAGTTCAGCCTCAAATACATCCGCCAAATCGTCGCCGGATTGAAACGCGAAAGCGAAGGCAGACGCGTTCCCGTTATCGTGTTTACCAAAGGCGGCGGACTGTGGCTGGAAAGCATGGCGGAAATCGGTGCAGACGCATTAGGCTTGGACTGGACGTGCAACATCTGCGAAGCACGCCGCCGCGTCGGCAACCAAGTCGCCCTGCAAGGCAACTTCGACCCGTTTGCCCTCTTCGGCACGCCCGAATCCATCCGCACCGAAGTCGCGCGCATCCTTGCCGACTACGGACACGGCAGCGGTCATGTCTTCAACCTCGGACACGGCATCAACCAACACGCCGACCCCGAACACGCCAAAATCTTAGTCGATACCGTACACGAACTGTCGCGCCAATATCACGCCTGATTGAGCGCGTAACGTAAAAGGTCGTCTGAAAAATCGCTATACTCGTTTTTCAGACGACCTTTGTATATACTCATCATCTGAACCTTACCGCCTCAAACCAGTCAGATTCAAAATACATCCGCTTCCGCCATTCCTCCACCGCCTATCGAACATGACTTTTCTAAAAGACATCACCTGGACAGAAATCTTCATTTTCGCCCACACCTGCGCCGCGCTCGGCTGCGTCTTGCGCGTGTTGTACAAACAAAAAAACATCGGCTCCACGTTTGCCTGGCTGATTATCCTCTTCCTTTTCCCCGTCTTCGGCACCATCGCCTACCTGCTTATCGGCGAACCGCGGCTCGGCACGGCGCGGGCAAAGCGTACGGACGAGATGAACCGCTTCTACCAAGGTTTCGTCGAAACTTACCTGTCTAACCTTTATCTTGATATCGGCGACAAAGTCAAATCCCGTTATCACGGCATCAGCAAAGTCGCTGCGAGCGGAACGGGACTCGGTGCGACGCGCAACAACGCCATGACGCTGCTGTCCACTACCGATGAAATCATCGACACCATGCTTGCCGACATCCGCGCCGCCCGCCATTCCTGCATGCTCGCCTTCTACATCATCGAACCCGAAGGCAGGATAGAAGAACTGTTAAACGAACTTCTCGCCGCCGCCGACAGAGGTTTGGACTGCGCCATCCTCGCCGACGCCGTCGGCAGCAGCCGCTTTTTCGACAGCGGCTGGGTAGAAACCCTGCGCGAAGCAGGCATAGAAGTCCACGCCTCATTGCCCGTCGGCGTCTGGCGCACCTTCTTCACCCGCACCGACCTGCGCAACCACCGCAAAATCCTCGTCATCGACAGCAAAATCGGTTACACCGGCAGCTTCAACCTCGTTGATCCCCGCTTCTTCAAAAAAGATTCAGGCGTCGGCGAATGGGTGGACGTCATGATGCGCTGCACCGGCCCGATGGTACTCGAACTCTCCGCCGTCTTCTTTGCCGACCTCGCCGTCGAAACAGACGAGAACCTCGAAGGCGTACAGCAATATCTGACGCAGGCGCAAGAGCGCATTCCCGAAATCCTTCCTGAAAAAATGCAGCAGGGCGACATCGTTGCCCAAGTCATCCCCTCCGCGCCCGAACAAGGCAGCCACGTCATTTACGAAACCATCATCAGCGCGATTTACGCCGCCACCAAACAAATCACCATCACCACCCCCTATTTCGTCCCCGACGAACCCCTCCTGATGGCATTGACCATCGCCGCCAAACGCGGCGTCAAAGTTACCCTGATCCTGCCCGCCAAAGTCGATTCCCTCATGGTGCGCTACGCCTCCCGCGCCTACTACCCCATGCTGCTGGACGCAGGCGTCAAAATCGCCATGTTCGAAGGCGGACTTCTACACGCCAAAACCATGACCATAGACGAAGACTACGCCCTCTTCGGCACAGTCAACATGGACATGCGCAGCTTCTTCCTCAACCTCGAAATCAGCCTCGCCATCTACGACCGCGACATCACCAAACAAATTTGCAACCTCCAACGCGACTACCTCAAAAACAGCAGCTACATCACCGTCAAAGCATGGCAGCAACGCTCCAAATTCCGCGGGCTGATAGAAAACACCGTCCGCTTAGTCAGTCCGCTTTTGTAGCAGATAAAAATGGAAAGCAGCCGTATTGTCATTTCACCGAGGAAATCCAATAATAAAGGTCGTCTGAAAACCAGCTTTCAGACGACCTTTATCAAAAACAACCCTATCGCTACAACTCAAAACCGCTTTCAAACATCCGTGCCTGTCCGCTGACAGGATCGGTAAACTCAATTCTTTTTGCCAAAAGTTTTAAAGGTTTCCCATAATCCTCATCACCTGCCGCAGACGGAACGGGATAAAGCGCATCGTTCATCAGCGGCATACCCAGGTTCATCATATGCACGCGCAGTTGGTGTTTTTTCCCCGTATGCGGCGTAAGGCGGTAAAGGCTGAACGCGCCGCGGTTTTCGATAAGCTCGACTGTTGTGTGCGCGTTCGGCTCACCTTCCACTTCAAGTGTCGTAAAAAATTTTTCCCCGCGCACCATGCGTGAAGAAATGTTTAGCGGATAAGCTAAATCCGTCCGCGTCGGCGCGATTGCCTCATAAGTTTTGCAGACAGTTTTATTTTGGAACATGGTTTGATAATCTCGGCGCGTGGCAGGATTGTGCGACAGTAGCATGACCCCTGCCGTATCCTTATCCAAGCGGTGAATCGGCGTAATGTCCGCTACATTCAAATGCTGTAATTCCGGCCGCAGGCGCAGCCGGGTCAGCAGCGTTTCACGCAAAAAACGCCCGCTGGGGATGACGGGCAGAAAATGCGGTTTATCAACCACAATAAGATGGTCATCGACAAATAGAATCTTCTCTTCAAAAGGAATCCGCGGTTCGCTGTCTCTGCTGGTTTCACGGTAATAAAACATCGTCTTGCCTGCTTCAAACACCGTATGCTCGTTAAGCGGCACCCCGTCCGCACCCACCACGAAGCCGCTGTTCAGCCGCCTGCGCCAATTTTCTTCACCGATAAAAGGAAAGCGTGTGCAGAGAAAATGCAGGAGCGGCAGGCCGTAGAACTCTTTTTCATGCGGCAGCACCAAATAGCTGGGCTTTACACCGTTTAAAAGAGGGAGGGGATTGGAGCGTTTTTTCATGTGGCGGATTGCTTATAGAAAAAATTGTCTGAAAATGATTGAATGGTTCTGTAATTGATAAACTCAACTGTCTAAACGGCTTTAAGCTTTTAATTTGGATTTTGTCATCATTTATTTTAAAAAATTTACAAAAAAAATTGTTGACAATAAATATTTGAGAAATTAATTTTTGAAAAAATATGGTGAGAAATAGAGAAAGACATGAAAAATATTTTAATCCCAATTTTTCCCTTGTGCCGTCTGTTGCTTTAGCTGAACTTCCTTTAAATTTAGAGTCATTGTAGATTGATAGGGGAAAGGTCAAATCATGATATGCTGTCAGTTATGTATAGTGGATTAAATTTAAATCAGGACAAGGCGACGAAGCCGCAGACAGTA
>ENA-OWMY01000476-OWMY01000476.1-metagenome-genome-assembly--contig:-NODE-476-length-12271-cov-4.036264_pt1 | contig 12271 bp, 21 predicted proteins | sample MGYA00245358_ERZ651122 | MGnify/ENA primary metagenome ERZ651122 (study PRJEB26857, sample SAMEA4031752) | metagenome | biome: human; feature: oral; material: saliva | place: Philippines | collected 2014...
TATTTCTTTTATGTGTAGGAGGTTTACATGAACCATAGAAAAGAGATAGAAAATGTATATGGAAAGATGATAAAGAAAATAATTAGTATTTTAAAATCTATATTAGACTTCTTATATTATAAAGATGAAGAAGTTATGTTAACTGTACGTATCATAACTGTATTGTGTGGACTATTATCAGTCTTAATTGCATGGTGTATTAAGATACCACTTTTGTTAAGTGTAATAGTAATTATATTATTTATTAATTTAATTATAGCAGTCATTACAACTCTACAAAGTATTTGGCGTTAAAAAAGGAGAAAGACAATGAAACGTGGCAAGAACAACAAAGCTAGACTTGGAGCTAATCTACTTCGTAAGCTCAATAATGCCGAGACGGTTATTTTATCTAATCTTGGTAAGCCAGTAAGATCTTCCGGTAAAACAATGCATGTTGCGAATAATCTCTTCATATTGAAAACCATGAAGAAATATGTCTACGTAACAAAGGTTAAGCGATTGGATCCAAAAATCATTAAGGCGATGGATGGTATTCTAAAACTCATCATGAGCGAATATTCATACGGTGAAAATGTATATCATGAAGAACCTACAGTTGAGAACGCTCTTATTCCAGAAGAACATAAGGAGAAGTTAAATGAACAAACTAACACCACAGAAAATGCATGACGCACACAAGGAGCTTCAAGAAATCTTTGTTAAGAAAAATACAGACTACGGCAATTCCTTCGAAGAGTCGCTTGAAAAGCATGGTCTAATTGCTGCTATCGTTCGCATGGAAGATAAGATGTCCCGTTTAAACACCTTGTCTAAGAATGATGCGCTTATGAAAGACGAGTCTATCATCGATACCCTCAAGGACTTATCCAATTATGCGCTTATGACAGCGGTATGGTTAGAGCAGGACGAGGACGTGAAGATTCCAGTTGACTACGAACTTGTTGTTAATGAGTTGCGAGAAAACAATAGCCCGGAGTTTATCGAACTTGTAAATAATCTTGAGCGAATTATTAGAATTGGCGATGCCCCATGGTTAGTTGCAGTCAACGTATCTGCTTTCCAAGATAATACTATGGATATTATCGTTACTGATAAAGACGCTGCTTATAATTACATCAAATACTTCTTTAAAGATAAAGAGAAAACATTTATCTTTGAGCGTATTGATAGAAGCTCTGGACGCATAGCTAAAGCGGTTCGTGTAACAGTTATTGACCAGGTTGAGCGTATGCCTTACAAACCCCAGTTCGACCTTCTAGGACACAAAAAAGGTCATCACACTGCCACATTCGGTGTTGATGATACTGGGCGACCAATCGTGGTGAAGAACCATGGACATGACGAACCTTAATCCGAATAATGGACTGGATATTCTACGGGCAATGAATCCTTCTAAAAAAAGAGGGCGCCCTAAGAAGTTTATAGACGATGAAGAAATTCTTATTTATAAACAAGCAGGTTGGTCTAATAGGACAATCGCTACAAGCCTGGGTGTCTCTAAGGATACCGTTAACCGTAGAGTTCATAAACTTGTCAAGGAAGGCGTCATCAACCCTGATAGCTACGATTATAATTTCAATAATCCTAGTGCTGCAGAACAACCTCGACGTAAAAACAAAGAGCGTTGGGAAATGTGGCATGGCCCTGGAGTCTAATTTTTACATATCTCTCTATAGAAAGAGAGGTATAACATTATGACTAAATATATGTACCAAGGATTGAAACAAGACGTAACGGAAGTTATCGCACGTATTCGCTATACTCAAAAGGTTAATCTATATTATATGAACCGACTCTTACCAGATTATTTTGGTAAACGTTGGACATCTGATGTAGATCAATTATGGAGAGCTATCAACGGATGCTTACGTGATTTTCGTGAAGTTGAGCAAAAGCAATCCCTGCTAGATATGGCGGAAGGAATGTTGACTAAATTGAAATTAGAGGTTGAATGGACTGACCTTGATACTAAAGCGATTGAGTTTTTAGGCGTTAAGTATTTCACTGAGCTTAGAGAAGAGCAACGTGACGCACTTAATGACTACTATAGCGCAATCACTCATATGTAATCAAGGGAGGATACATTCCTCCTCTTTTTTTTCTAGGAGTATATTATGGAACTATTTGTAACTGATGATGAACTTAATCTTGGTCAGAACTGTCTTAAAGCTATGCCTGGTCGTCCAAACGCTATATCTATCGTGGATTATAATATCAACGTCGCTAAGGGTATGATTAAGACTATGTGCTATATGCAAGGTAAACTTGTGCCTGACGACCTACCTCCGCTAATTGGCTTTATCGATAATCTATGTTGCTCTATTCTAGGAACGGATAACTACTATATCTACGCTGCACACCCTACGATTGAGAATACTATTCTTACATGCCACAAGGGCTCTACCTTATTAGGTCAGTCTATGCGTCCTAGTGGGGCTATCATGCAGGTATATCGTGAGAAGAACGGACTTTGCTGGTATATCTCAGACAAACCATTCGAGTCCCATACTTTAAAACCATTCTCTATCTACAACCGAGGTAGCGGATACTTCGAATACTATGGGCCTAACGCACCGATTGGTTCAGATTACTATATTGATGAGTTCAAAGAGTGGTGACATGAATGGGTTTATATAAAGAACTAAAAGAACAGTATGATACTATGACCTATATTCACAATGAAGATGGGACTATTCGTGGTATGACACTTTGGTTTAGTAATATCGCAGACCCTATCATCTTCAAACGCAAATTCCAGGAATATCATTTCTGGAGAGCTAAGGTGTATGGGTTCTATTACAAACTGAAGTATAAAGATTTCAGGCGATTATCTAATAACGTGGTCGGCGTAAGCTTTGAAATAGTATGGGAGTAAAATATTTACATCCTACTATATAGAAAGATAAAAGGAGGATCATAAAATGATTCATGAAGGAAAAGAATATCAATCAGGTGGTTGGTTTTCTGGGTTACCAGGAGACGAGACTAAATACACTTTGCTGTTTGACGAAAATAGCGATTGTTTTATTTCCCCTATGGAAATGGAAGATGCGGTTTATGCCTGGGAAGAAACCAAGGCGCAAAATGCAGAAGAAATTAAAAAGGGTGCGAATAAAACTGCAATCGTAGTTGGACTCGCTACAGCTGGGTATCTTGCGTATCGTACCGGTGTCCTAGGAAAAGCCACTCGATGGGTTAAGGATAAATTCCGGAAGGAAGACAAAGAAGATGATGTTGTAATTATCGATCATAAATAGGAGTTTGGGTATTTTTACCCAGCTCTTATTTTTTTTTAGGAGGTATATAAATGGGAGCAAACTTTATTGAAATTCCTATTGGACGTGTTGAAGTGCGTTCTAAATCTACGAACCAACTATTTGCCAGTCTTATGCCTGAATGCGTTGGCCCTTATGTTGAAGAAACTATGTATGCTGATAACGAGCCTTACATAACAACAAATTGTGTTGCTATCTTATTTAAGAAACGTCAGGTCGGCGGGAATCTTATGAACTTAGATGATTGGAGCCCTATTACTGATTTGATCAAAAGAGGGGATGCGGTATTCCGTTTAATCACACCAACTACTTTTGAGAATATTGATTTGGAAGCCAACCAAATGTTATATAATAAATTCATTGAGATGTTTGAGTTTCGTGGATCTATTGTGAAAAAGGAGGTAGCCTAATATGGTGAAACAAGTACGTAATTCTGAGGGTCGTGTATTCAAACAAGCTTATGGTTCTCGGACACATGCTCACTTATTATGGAAGTCTATTGAAGTCCATATGTTCAAACGCGGCGCTATCTTTGCAGATGATAGTTTCGCTGACTATGACCGGTCTACACGTAAAGACCATATTGAAGCACACAAATATTACGAGACTAAAGCTCGTGAAGAAATCAATCATATTCGTAAGCGTAACGGGCTACCTACAATCCCTCTTCGTTCGACAGATTGGTATCACGAAGACTTTGTATTAGACGGATTGGAGGATGAGAAATATGCACAAGTTATCTAATACTATTTACGCATTCTTTATTATTGTTGTGACTAGTGCTATAGTTGCGCCCATTGTTATCGGGTTATGTATCTTAGCTGAGAAGTATGAATCTGTTACTGTCTTTGCAGGTATAATCGCTGGGCTTATATGTTACGCTTATATCAAAGTCTTATTCGATGTTTTACGTGAAATATTTCGAGATGATGATGAAGAAGACGATGATAAGCCGGTTGAGCCTAAAGTTATATATTATCATAACTACAAAAATCCAGGACAAGCCTGCGTATGGACACCTTGGGATAAGGATAAACTCTATGATAAGTTTAAAGAATCCAACGACTCTTATATCCATAATCTAGAAAGCCGCTTCGTCAAAGTCCTAGAACGAACAGGTATCGACCAAGCACATACGGACATGCGTCATAAGCTAGCTCTCTTATTCTCTTACCTTAATACGGTGATTGATGAGAAATATGGCATTACTGACGTTATATTCTTCAAAGCCTGGACGCTTGGTAGAATAGCGGTACTTATCAACATCCCTGTTAAGAATGACCCAGAACACCAATATATGTACGCCTACAACTTTGACTATGAAGCATTTGTTACTTCAGAAGATGGTAACGATACTCGATTTATCGTAGTCGTAGATGAGGACGGTAGCTTATCTTACACCGCTGGTCTAAAAGAAGAACTAATTAATATGTATGATTTAAGGAGGAACTTAAATTGGTAAAACTACCACCACTAAACAAACCTAAGATTACGGAAGTTAGTCAGAGTATTAAAGATATTCTCCAACCAGCTTTCGATATCTTAATGATGGATCCTGCTAATGAAGAGGAATATATCGCAGACGTTCAGAAGATCTTAGCCAGTATCGTCGATGGGGCGCATTATCGCTTCGATGCAACTGACCTCTGGGAGCTATTTGAAATGGACTGCGTGTTTATTGGAACTCGTATGTCTTGGCGTACACAAATGCCTAAGAACATCGTTACACTTAAACGTATCGTAGAAGGTAATGAGACCAGGCCAATCATCGATGTCTTTATCCATGATGATGACGAAGCTTTCAAATTCGATGTGCGCGTGATCAAGCCTATTAAAAACCAAGGAAAAGGTAAATGGTACTAGGAGGTTCTAAATGAGACGACCAAGTAATGTTAAAAGAGAAGATAGACATGCGACATTTATCGTAACAATGCTTATGCTATCCGCATTCTTTTTACCTATGATTTATATCATGTGGTATCTTATTGTATCCGCACCTGACTTTATTCCTATTATTAAAGGTGGGGTTATGGTACTTATCGCTGCTGTCTACATCACAACCGCAGTCAAGTTATGGATTGCTTGTTACAAAGGTTATGTTATTGTAGATGACGACACAGACAGGGGGTATAAATAATATGTCGTATGAAACTTTATTTAAAAAACTAGAAGCTGCGTTTGGAAGTAAGCTACTACGTCAAGAATTGCTAGGACGTGTCCTTCATGAACTAGACTACCGCAATATCAAAGGGGTAACTAAGTTTGCGACTGCTGTATTAGCGGATGAGTCATATACTGAAAAAGAAGAACGAGACGGTAATGCATTTTGTGACTTATTCACAAAGACATATCTGTCTAATTTTAAGACCTTTGACAATCCTATCGACCCATATGAACTATGGAAAGCTGGTGAGTTGTTCTTCACTCGTAAAGACAATGATAAGGACATGCTGAAAATTTCTGACATCCTTCTTAGTCAGAGTGAAATCCCATCAACTGTGTATATTGTTACTGTATCTGAAGGTACACTTGTTGCTGAGAAAGTTAATACGCATAAGTTTATCTGCGAGCATGGTGAACTTAACAAACCAATCCCAACGATTGTTACGAAGAAGGATGATGACGATATTGTTCCAAAACAACCATACATTAATCATCGTCCTATAGAAGGTGAAACGTTTGGACATACTGGTTATTATAACTATGATGAAGCTATCCGAAATCTAAACGCTATAGCCACTGGTGTTGAACCAGATTCTTTGGCAAAAAGTATCGTAGCTACAGAAAATGCAAGAGAAATTTTCTGTTATATTACGGGGCAACCTTTCACCACATTTACAAAGTTGACTACCAACGTTACTGTTATTGACCGAAGTGATCTACCATCTAGTGTTAAGGTGTTGGTTGAACATTTGAGTAATATCTTTGAACTCTCTAAAATCAATGTAGATCCTTTATTGTTATCCTACAGCTTATATCAATATTATGACAAGCCTGACAATAATGAAATTGATGTTCTTAACACTATTCATACCGTCGTTGAATCTGCTAATGACTTACAAAAGAAAAGGGGGCTAAAATGAAGTTACTCTGCACGCACAGCTACTATGCTAGACATTACAAGGAACTCTTAGAGTTTGTTAAACATCCTGAAGATATTATTTTAATATCTGACCATTGTGAGTTAAAACCACCGAGCTTCGAATACTTTGTGATTGACAGTGATGCGGGTTCCCAAATTGCTAGTTTTGGTGCTAACCTGAGTACCTTCTTTATAGAGAATACACATCAGATTGCTAACCAAGTTGAGTATGGGGTTAATGTACAAGTACGCACGTCAATTTTAAACCTGCCACAATTCCGCTTAAAGACCTTTGAGGAGGACAAATAATATGTCTATCGATAAAACCACTCTAAACCGTATCCGTATTGCTATCCAACACGCTCTTTGCTCTTGTGTTGAAGATAATGATGATGATGTAAACTACGAGTCTATGGCTAAGGCCGCTGTAGATCTTGGTATTATCGAAAAAGAAGAAGACTTCGATGGAGAAACGTTCACCCACGCACCAATCGTATTTGAGAAGATCTGGGAGCGAATTGGGGACGACCTCTATAAGACACCTCTTGACTTATTCAACGCCTGGCTTGAAGACGATATGTCTATTTATCGACTTGGTGAAGAAATTGAAGATTGGTCTGAGGTTCAACTCGCATGTAGTATGCTACAAGTTATCGTCTCAGGTCGTAACCCAATCGCAAATTTTGTGTTTGTAGGTAAAGACTTCGTTAAGATGTATAAAGACCGCTCAATCCAAGACTTTAACGACATGCAGCGTGAAGCTTTCGAACTTATGCGGGACTATATTATTCGAAAAGAAGGCGCGCATCTTGGTCTGAAAATGGCAGCTCGACTCTTTGGACGAAAGAAAGATGAAAATGAAGATGAAGAGTTTACTACCAAGAAAGGCCGTAAGTTCATTAGGATGTATGACCCTGAGACAGGTGAATACTTAGGCCCGCTAGTTAAACCTATGACTCATGAAGAGGCGCATGGTAAGAAGAAACCAGTAGACGATATTAAAGTTAATTTCAACAAAGAAGCTTGGGATAAACTTAAATACGAGCATGATACAGATCAACCTCATTTTAAACTTACTGAGGCGGCCTTATTCAATCCTGATAAAGGCGTATTTGAAGTCGAATTAGAGAACGATAATGATGTCGAGAAACTTGTTGATTTACTTAACAGTTTTTCAGATTCTTCAAAAGAAACAGATAACGCTACTAAGAACTCCGCTGAAATCTTCTGTCGTGCAACTGATGGTTCGTATAAAGATTTTGAACAATATGTTGCTGAGTTTGGTAGTATGTCACCTATGGAGTCTCTTAATTTACCTTATGTTGTGGATGAGTCTATTCGAAAACTTAATCGTATTGCTGAACTATCTGAGATTGAACTTAATGTACCTCTTCTTGTATATTCTGTATATTCATCTAGATATAAACCTGCCAAATGGCCATATGGTGCTATCGATGTCATCTTTGATATTGTCGACTCTATGCTTGAACTTAAGAAAGAAGGTATGATCCAATGAGAATTGTAGGAAGAACTAATCTTGTTAAAAGTATCCGCGCTATTGAGGATATGATGAAAAACGACGACCGTTGCAATCTTAAAACCTTTACTTGGCTAAAACCTATAGCTAAATTACTTGGGTTTAATTTCCAAAATGATGGGGAATTCTGGAAATCCATCCCTTATATCTTTATCGACCTATATCGTGCTATCCCTCTACGTTATCGTATTGAGTCTCCTGCTGCCTTGTTCAAACTCTGGGTAGAAGACCAAGTCTTGGTTATCAAGTACGATGATTACCAAGAGTATTTCGCTAATGAAGATAAGTTGAAGGAATGGGAGAATCGCTATACCAAACGTTACGATACTCGTGTCTTCTCACCTAAGTTTATTTTCGTAGTGACTGCTGAAAAAGTTAAAGCCTTCAGTATGGACGATTATGAAGACACAAAAAATGATGGATGGTGGTATAGAAAAGCTATCGAGCGATTTGAAGCCTACCTTAATTTCTCTAATCATGTTTTCCAAAAAGGTGTAGATTTACAGTTTAATAAAATTATGGATTACTATGCTTGTAATCGAACTGACCCTTCTTTTAAAGTATTCGCAGAGAAGGTATTCGAATACATGGAACCTCATAATAAGGAATTCCTATCGAAGCACGCCAACCTAGGTCGTAAGTTTGCCGAGCTATTTAATTTAGCATACGCTGCTTATCATGCTGTAGGAGACCGACATGTCTCATCATCATACGATCTCTTATTATTATGGGATCGTTACCAAGTTATCTTCGCATTCGCTGACGAAAATGGTCATATCAGTGAAAGCGAGTACAAACGTATCATAGATATAAAATGGGATTATGATGAAATGGTCTTCTTCATTTGTAAAGATGGTAGTGTACGATATCAGAAGACTCGTGCTGGCTTGAAGGGGATGGTTCAAAAAGGACTACCGCCTGAACTTGATAAGAAGTTCAATATCATTGACCCTAATCTTGCTCCCGATGCTGACGCAACTACAGAGCTAATTAACGCCAAAATTAACAGTAAGGTCTTACTTATGGATCTACTTGATATGAAATATGACCGTAATTTCTTAGAGTACCTAGAAAATCTTAAACGAAGAAGCCCTAACACCTCGTATTTCAGAGCTCAGCAAGTTAACGCCTTAGTTGAGTTGACTGTTAATACTGGTGATATGGTTGGTATCAAATTTGATTGCGAACGCCTACACTATGTCTACTTAGATTTGTTAGAAAGAAACGTACCGTTATACGCAAGCAATATTGTTCTCAGGATCAACAACCTATTTAAGGCCGGTTCTTTCAGAATAGGCTAGTATTTTACCTATAATACATATGTAACTTATTACAAAGCTCTTAATAGAGGAGAGAGATGGAGAGTTTTCTACTCATATATTATAGGTAATAAAATTCTACAAATCTCCTCGAAAGTTTTTCAATTATTTTGCTATAAAAGGAGGATACAAAAATGGCAAATACACAACAACTTACTATTGAAAACGTACGCATCATCTTCCCTAACTTTGAGGGACGTGCTACAGACCGTAACAAAATTGGTTCTCGCGAATTTAGCGCTCTACTAGATCCTGAACTTGGTGCTGAATTGGCTAGTCAAGGTTGGAATGTTAAATTCCCGACTGAAGATAAACCAAACCAAAACATCTACTTACCTGTTACATTGTCTAGTGGCCCAATGGTTCAGCCATGGGTTAAAATTGTCTTGGTTAATAATGGACAAGGTACTATTATACAACCAGATGATGTAGAACAGCTTGCTATGCTTGATAACGTATCTGCTGGTGCTCGTGCTAATCTTATTCTTAGCCCATACCACTGGACAGTTAACGGTGACTCAGGTATCAAAGCCTATGTTAAGAAGGTGTATATCTACTTAGATGATATTGATCCGAACTATGCGCCACATATGGAAGACTTTGAGCGCGATATTCGTTATCTATAATGTCAATCCCGAACACCTTGGGTATAATCTCACTTAAACCTAAGCAACGGGAAGCATGTGAAAAATTAAAATCAGGCTCTATATTAATGGGAGGTGTTGGCTCGGGTAAGACATATACGTCTATATTCTGGGCCGCCTCCCAACACGGGCCTAATTTTTTTACGGAAGAACGCCCACTCATTGTCATAACTACTGCAATGAAACGGGACTTAATAGAAAAAGGTGCTACCAAACCTGACTGGCAACAATCTCTAGAGAACTGCGGCATATATCACTATATAGTAGACTCTTGGCAGAATGTTCACAAGTACACTGAAATAAAAGACAGCGTATTTATTTTTGATGAACAACGAGTTGTCGGTTATGGTAAATGGGGGAAGTCCTTTATTAAGATATGCTGGAACAATAACGATTGGATATTGCTCTCAGCCACACCTGGTGATGTATGGATGGACTATATGACCGTCTTTATCGCCAACAGGTTCTACCGTAATAAGACAGACTTCACATCTCGTCATGTTGTTTGGGATCCATATGTGAAATTCCCTAAGGTGAAGAAATACATAGGAACGGCGGTTCTTGAGAAATACAGGAACAAAATTATCGTACCTATGGAAGATACGCGCCAGACGGTTCGACATAGAGATTATATCTATGCTGAATTCGACCAACAGGCATTGTTGACTCTGGCCAACACAAGATGGAACCCTTATACAGACGAGCCTATATTGAACATAGCTGAGTATACCCAGTTAGTTAGACGGATTGTTAACACTGACCCAGATAGAATTAGGATTGCTGAGAAGGAGATATTGTCTAGAGATAGAATTATCGTCTTCTATAACTTCAACTACGAGTTGGATATCCTAAAAGAAATCTGCGAACGTAACAATCTTCTATATAAACAATGGAATGGTTGGGCACATGAGCCTATACCAGATACCAATAAATGGGTATATCTTGTACAATACACTGCAGGGTCAGAGGGATGGAACTGTGTTACAACAAACGCTATCTTATTCTACTCTGTCAACTATTCATACAAGGCTATGGAACAATCTGAAGGCCGTATCGACCGAACTAACACACCATATAAGGATCTATATTACACATATCTCACCTCTCTTTCTAAGGCGGATAAAGATATCCTTAAGGCGGTTCGAGATAAGAAACGGTTTACAGAAGCTGCTTGGGCTAAGAAACAAGGGTTTATACCTATTGATATACAAATAGAAAAGCTTGAAGAGGAGTGGTTATATGGCGTCGAGATTGGAACGTGATTTCCAAAGAGACCTGGTTAGCAGGCTCAGAAAGGCCTATAGAGGGCTCATATTGGTTGCTAAGACAGATGCTGGGTCGGTACAAGGGATGCCTGATTTAATCGTCCTATGCGGCTCTCAGTACGCTCTACTGGAGGTTAAACGCTCTGGTACAGCTAGTAAACGGCCAAACCAAGGATATTACATAGACCACTTCGGTAAAGATACCTTCACTTCCTTCATTTATCCTGAAAATGAAGAAGAAGTTGTATGGGGTATGTGTGAATTCTTTGGGCTAGATCCGAATATCTATCTTGATATAAAGCGGGGTAGATAACTAACTTTCTTCTATTATATATTAAAGGAGCTATATTATAATGGAATGGATACAACACTGGAATCTGATTGGGAAACATGCTATATTATCCCCTTCAGGCTATTCCTGGTTAGGTTATGATGCTGAAAAGATGGCCAAGACCTACGATAATAAACAAAACGTAGCGCGTGGCACGGCTCTACATGAGTTAGCATCACAGTTAATTAAGTCTAGAACAGAGCTAGCGCCTAAAAAGAAGGCCTTAAACCTGTTTGTTAACGACTGTATTCGTGAGGGTATGTCGTCTGAGATACTATTATATTACTCAGATCATTGTTTTGGTACTGCTGACGGTATTAAATGGGATAAAGACGCTAAGGAATTACGTATTTATGACCTTAAAACCGGTGTATCGAAGCCTTCATTCAACCAATTGGACATCTATGCTGCGCTATTTTGCTTGGAATATGGTGTAAATCCTAAGAAAATTACCATTATTCAACGTCTTTATCAAGGAAATGGTTATACCGAACAGGTTACAATCAATGATAAAGCCCGTGTTGAAGGTGAAAATGATGGTAATATTGCCTGGATTATGTCTCATATTAAGGAAATGTCCAGCGTTATTGATGCAAGAGAGGCCGAAATCCGACCTTTGAAGTTCTGGTAAAGGGTTAAAATAGTAGGATAAATGTGTAAAATTCTACAGTTTTTGAAGAAATTCGCTAATTTGCCCCTGACAAAAGTGGCTCAAAATTCGTGATTTTCCCCAATTTTCCCCAAATAAAACTTGGGGATTGAGCAAAAAACTTGGGGATTTTGCCCATTTTTGGCCCATTTCCCCACATTTGACC
>ENA-OWMY01000498-OWMY01000498.1-metagenome-genome-assembly--contig:-NODE-498-length-12084-cov-12.817275_pt1 | contig 12084 bp, 18 predicted proteins | sample MGYA00245358_ERZ651122 | MGnify/ENA primary metagenome ERZ651122 (study PRJEB26857, sample SAMEA4031752) | metagenome | biome: human; feature: oral; material: saliva | place: Philippines | collected 2014...
TGCAGGGTGATTTCTCTAATAACGTATCTGGTACATTATCAGCAACGTATGAAGTCAACCAAACGAAAGAGCCAGCTATTATAAACCTCGCTCTTGGTTCAAATGATTTCAGAGCCTTTGTTTCTGATATTTCAAACATCCAACATAAAGAAGAAAGGATAAGATTGAAGGCTAGAAGTCTTTAATTGGTAATCTAGATGTATAATTTCCAAGATACAATCAGAGGCACACCAACATTTAACTCTGGCTTAGAAGTTCGATTTGGTGACATAAGCCTCAATCAAGAGATGAACAACGAGGACGGAACGTTCTTTGTGGCGAATACCACAGGGCGTGATGTCCTTGATTTTCATCACGAGACTGCAACTATAAAAGGCCGAGATGGTCAATATCTCTATGGCGCAACTTATAAAGAGCGTGAGATTGAAATACAGGTCAAACTAACAGGTTTTACTGATTTAGGCATGAGGAAGCAGTACGAGCGATTAAATCGCTTGTTGTTTTCTCGCAAAGCTAAGAAATTAGCATTTGGTGATGATTCAGAGCGATATTATAAAGCTATCTTTTCAAAAGTTAAGAAACCAGAACTGGAAGATGCGAATGATACAGTTATTAAATTGCATTTCATTTGTTACGACCCGTTCAAGTATACAGAGCTTAAAACTGAAACAACCAACAAGATAATCTACAACGGAGACTTTCCAACAGAGCCTATTTTGAGCCTTACAACACAAGCAGGCTCTGAAATTCGTATCTTACATCTTGAAACTCAGAGATATATCAGATTGAAGGCCACTTACATTCAAGGTTCAAATCTACTTGTTAATTGTGAGACAAGAGAAATCAAGTTGAATGATAGAAACGAGTTGATGAACTTCGATATGGTTAATAGTCGATATTTTAAACTTCAAAAAGGTGTGAATACGTTTCAAGTGTTTGGTGCTACTTTGAATAGCATTGAGTACAAAGAGGTGTTCGCATGATCTATTTATTTAATCAAACGGAAGAATTGATTGATGTCATCGATGAAGCGAGCCTTGCAGAGTTCACTCATACGATTGAATTAAATCAGTTTGATAGAGCGAGCTTTGAAATTCCTGTAGATTACAAGCCTAACATTATCAAAGAAGCCCAGTTTTTCGGATTTCAATCACGAGACAGGGCTTTTTGTTTGTTCAGAATTTCGGAAAAATCTTACGACATCGGCTTGACTATCCAAGGGATAGATAGAGCAGAAAGCGACTTGCATTCATTCATCATTGAGGATAAGCGACCAGGTGGAACTGCCAGCGATGTTTTAAGAGAAATCTTAGAGGGCACTGGTTACCAATTAGGAAATATAGATGGCTTGACTAGAATAGGCAGATTGAGTTTCTACTATATTTCTGTTCGTCAAGCGCTCGTTAAAATAATTGAATCGTATGCTTGTGAATTCAAGGTAAGATATACCTTTGTCGAAAATAAGATTATCGGACGCTATATCGACCTCAACCAACGTTTTGGACGTGTTACAGGACATCAATTTGAATACGGCTCTAACATCTTAAATGTGATTTTTGAAGAATCATCTGACGATGTTGTCACAGCTCTAATCGGGCGTGGTAAGGGTGAAGAGAAAACGGATGAATCAGGAGAAACTACGGGAGGTTATGGTCGTAGAATTCAATTCAAAGATGTTGTTTGGTCTGTATCAAAGGGTGATCCTGTCGATAAGCCTGCAGGTCAGAATTATGTCAGTAATGAACTGGCCAAAGATGTCTACGGATTGCATCAAAATGGTGAAATAAAGCATCGTTTTGGTGTCTATACTAACGAGGATATCGAAGACCCTGTTGAGTTGCTAAAAGCGACTTACAACGAGCTACAACGCTTATCTGTTCCTATCGTCACATTCAAAGCCAATCTTTTGGATTTAGCCAATGCGATTGAGCAAGATGTCTGGATTGGTGATAGCGTTGGAATCGTAAGAGACCAGATTGGAATAGCTTTTGGAGCCAGAATCCACAAGTTGATGATCGACAAGCTGGATGATAACCGTTCAGTCGCTGAATTGGGCGATTACCAAACTCTCCAAGCCAAAGACCGTTCAACACGTCAACAAGCTATCAAAGATGCGCTAGGTGGTTTCAGCGAGAGTAAGTTAAGACAGACGATGATAGCTGAAATTGAGCGTAGAAATAAAGAAATAGACGAGCAGTTTCGTATTCGAGAGCTTGAGATTGATAATGCAATCAAGGAATACAAAAACAAAGCTGAAGAATTCGGCGCTAAAATCCACGAAGAGGTGGAGAAAGGCCGACCTGATTTCTTGAAGTCAATTAAGGAAGAATTGCTTCAAGATAAGGATTTTAAAGAAAATAACAAAGACGCTATTTCTGAATTATCCAAGAAATTGGAACAGGTCAGCGAATCCGCAAGCGTCAACGCTCGTTTAATCGGTGGTGACGGTACTACTCAGTATAACAAGAATAGAGTAGCTGGTGGAACGGCTAAGAAGATAGCCTACGGCACTGATTTCGTTGAAGTTGGACACAATGGTGACGGTTTTGAACTAGGTAAGCAGTATGTTATCAGCTGGTCTGGGGTCTGCACACCTTACGGAAAAACAGATGTAACTCTAACAGTTAATAGCAATCTGTTCTACGGTGGACACGTTCGATTTAATCCAACCAATACGGTTATGCCAGTGATTGAGCAGGATGTTACCAAAAAGACCGAAAAGGTTCTATCAGTCTACTTTAGTGGATATAGCGTTGTATTCTCGGGTGATTGGTATCAGACTCAAGAACAGTCTCTAACGATTGATAATCGCAACTCAAGGGTTGAAATTACACCAGTTTATAAAACGATAGCAGACGGACAGAATGCTAGATATGACACAAGTTGGAGTGAGAGTCCAACTTTTATTTTTGATGGAGGTAGAACATGACGGAGACAATACCCGTGAGGGTGCAACACAAACGCATGTCAGCCAGTGATTGGGCAAGTAGCTCTCTTATCTTGCTTGATGGAGAGCTAGGAGTAGAAAGTGACACTGGTAAGGTCAAGGTTGGTAATGGCCGTGACCGATTCTCATCATTGCAATATCTAACGGGACCAAAGGGAGACCGTGGTGAGCGTGGTGAAACTGGACCACGAGGCGCAGACGGTGTTATGCGTTTTGAAGAGTTAACGAGTCAACAACGTGAGAGTTTGAGAGGCCCACAAGGATTGACTGGTCCACAAGGACCTTCAGGTCCAAGAGGTCCTCAAGGGAATGTAGGACCTAAAGGAGCAGATGGTGTTGTACGTTACGACAGCCCAGAAGCCCAACGATCCTTGAGTGATTATGCTAAGAAATCTGAAACTCCAACTTATCGAATTGCTAAAGGTGACATCCCTGGAGGAGGCATTGGTGTTAATGCCACAATAAGAACTAGCGATATCATGAACCCTGATAACATCAAAGTTGGGGACATAATCGATGATTACTGGAATAGTGCTACAAGTGTGAACCAAGGTTTTTGGAAAGTAACGGCTGTTAACGGTACTAATATCTCTGTCCAAGGAATTGGAACAAGGGATTTCCCGACACCTTACAATGATAACGAGGTGAAACGTAGGATTTCAGCTTTGGAAGACCGTCCAGTAAATCCGAGCATTATCAACCAGAACGGTTCTCAGGCTTTGAAATACTGGGCAGGAACCGAAGCTCAGTATAATGCGATTGCTAACAAAGATGCGAATACCATCTACGATATCTTCAAGCAGTGAGGTTAGGACATGGATATAACGATTCAAAATGTACGGTCTCCAGCGCTTGAACATAATGGAAGATATTACAAGGTATTCCAACCACGTTCACGAGATGAATTACTAAAACTTCATCATATGGGATGTGTTGGTGATACGGTACTAACTGATATTCAGATTGAACAGGGTGAGTTCCCAACAAACTTTGTTGAACCTACAGTAACTCAGCGTTCTTTGTCTGGTTTGTTCAAAGACATGCGAAATATTGAGTTAGAACTCAGAGATCCGAATAGTACGCTTTGGGGCAAAATTCAACAGAACAACCAAGGGGCACTGAGCCAATTCTTTGATAGAGATGTCAAAAGCGCCATCGCTCAAACCGCTAATGAAATTAGGCAAGAGGTAACAACGAAAGTCAGCAGCAGTAACTCAGCGATTAATCAGGTTAAGCAGGAATTAACAAGTTCACTCTCACAAACTGCTAACGCTATTCGTCAAGAGGTGCGTGAAGCAGGAAAAGGTGCGTCAGTATCTGTCACATCAAAAGGGGTAACAATCGGTGCGACTACCTTAACTGGTAAGCAGTTAGCCTCAGTAATTTCAACAAGTCAAGACGGTATTGACTTGATAGCGCCTAAAATCCGAGTACAATCTGACATGATTGTGGACGGATCTATCACAGGTAGTAAGATGGCAGCAGGCTCTGTCAGGGCAGAGCATATCGCAGCAGGAGCGATTTCTGGTGATGACATCACAGTCACAGATGCCTTGATTCGTAATCTAACTGCCAAAGACGGCTTAATTGAGAAATTAACATCAAAGGAAATTTTTTCTACTAAAGTATCATCTATTTTGAACAGTTCAACCTTCCTTGAAGCTTACAAAGGTTGGATTGGTGGATTCCAAATCGGTACTCACGATTCAGGATCTGGTAAGTGGTTAACGGGTAGTAATCATTTCTCAGTAGGTATGGGGAATGGTGAAGGTGGCTCAAAAACTACAGCTCTCTGGGTTAACTGGGGAGACCGCTGGGATAAAGTAGGTGATACTGCCTGGTATGTTAGAAATGACGGTCGCATGTTCTGTTACAACACTGCCGAATTTTGGAATACACCTGTTATTCACGGCGATTTGAGAGTAACTGGTTCGATTTACTACAACAATAGAGATTCTGGCGGTAATGCAGGCTATTGGGTTTCATCTCCGAAATACTCACATATTGAGCCGTCTGGTGGTTCTTTGTATTTATACTATAGCGGTAGTAGTTACGATTGGATTGCAATGAACCAAGATGCGTCCGATAGACGATACAAGACCAACATCGAAGACAGCAAGGTTTCAGGTCTTGACGTTATCAATAATTTGAAAACCTACAGTTATCGTAAAGAATACAAGGATAAAATCGAAGATATCTCATGCGGTATCATGGCGCAAGATGTACAGAAATACGCACCAGAAGCCTTTTGGGAAAACCCAGATGGTGTATATACCTACAAGGTGTTTGAGTTAGTACCTTATTTAATTAAGGCAATTCAAGAATTAAATCAAAAATTGGAGGCAATCAATGAATAAAGAACAAGCAATCAGCAAGTTAGTCGTTGAATCGCTAGCAAATCGTCTAGCAGAAAACTTACTGAACCAAGCGTATTTAGAAGCACGCTATACGCTTGATTTGACTGAATTACATACGTTTCATGCGGTCTTAGAATCAGACCAAGCATTGAAAGAATTATTTGAAGAAACAAAAAACAAAATGAAAGGGGTTAATTAAATATGAATTATGAAGTAGCAATCAAGCCTTTTTTGAAAGGTGTAGAAAACACAACAGTAGTCGCAATCAAGATGGAAAACAACGGTCGCTATTCTTACGAGCAAGTGGAGTTGCACGGTGACCACACACAAGACAATGAGGCTACACTCATTCAAGCAGTACTAGACCATATTCGTACTGAACTTGATCCAACAAACGCTATTGTGCAAGCGCAGGCGAAATTGCAAGAAGCAGAACAGGAACTGGCTCAAACTAAAGCCAAACAGACTGCAACAGACCAAGAAGTTAAGAATAATAAAGCCGAAACAGATCGTTATGGGAAAATCATCCATGCGGTCGTTTTAAATGCCGTAGCAGGCAAGACAATCGCTTATGGAACTATCTACAAGGAATTGGTAGAGTTGATTCCACTGGCTGAGGTTGGTAAGCATTATATGCCTCATGACTTGATTACTATCGAAGACCCAGCACACGTTGAAGTGGACGGAGAAGGCAAGCGTATCTTGGTTCAGTTGAATAAGGAATTCACTTACAATGGTGAACCAGTCAGCGATTTCGCTCGTAATGGCCGTCTTGAGATGGACGGAACAGGAGCAGCATGGAAGTACGAGCCTAAAGGATAGAGGTGTTTTATGGCAGAATTTGAACGTTTAATTGTCCAAATCTTCCTCTCTCTGATTCCTGTTGTCGGCCTTTATTTCTCAATGAAAGACCGAGCGACCAAACAAGAGAATCGTCTAACGGTTTTAGAAAAAGACATCGAAAATCTGAACGAATTTAAAAGATCTGCAAATAAACGACTAGATAACCACGATGAACAAAACAAGGCTATTTTAGTACTTGCGGAACAAGTTAAATCGCTAGGTGAAGATGTCAGAGAGTTGAAAACGTTGATTCAGAGTAAGACTTAAGAAAGGAGCGCAGAATGGTCTATAATACGACTAATCTAGCTCAGTTTGACGGTGGCTATTTAATTAAGCAGGGGGACATCTCTTCCACTTTTGGTTATGAACTACTAGACGAGAATTGCCAAGCGATAACCTCGCTTAATGGACAAGAAGCGCTTGTCACATTGACTTTAGGGAATTCGCAATGGTCAAAGACGGTCACGGTAGCCAACTATAGAATAATTTTTAGCATTACGGATATCTTACCAATCGGGAAGTATCGTCTGGAAATTAATGTTGGTGGATATGTATTTCCGAGTGACAAAAAAACCCACATCAAGATAGTTGCGTCAGATAAAGAACTGGTGACGAACGAAATCCACGCTCTCAAAGAGTTGGATATCGCAGAAGAAGTTAAAAAGCAACTTGCAGGAAAAACTGTAGGTGGTGATGGCACAGTGAGTCAGGAATTTCCTGACTTGCTTTTTTACTACAATTTAGGAAAGGTATAGAAAATTATGGATACAACAAAATTAACAGCATTCGCCCAAGCGGTCGGAGCAGATATCAAGGAAGTTAAGCAAAGCGTTAGCACGAAAGTAGAGAGTTCAGCAATGACGCAAGCTATTTCTCAGGCAGTCACTCAAGCTAAAACGGAAGTTAAGGCTGAAATCTTGGGCGAATCAGTGCCTGAAAATCTTGATACATTGAAAGAGATTGCGGATAAAATCACGAACATGGGGCAAGATGCGAATGGTGCTCTTCTTGGCAAAGTAACAGAAGTCAGCGGACGTGTAGACCAGATTGCTAATCTTGATTTAGTTGAGACTTACAATCAAGCGAAAGCGTGAAGCCTATGAATAACCTTGAAAGTCTAGCAGCTGAAATCGGTAAGGATATCAAGGATATCAGGTCACGTTTTGCAACGAAAGAAGAAATGCACGAAGCGACTGAGATAGATTATTCTCATATTGTGACGCATGAAGAACTTGAAGCTAAGCATTATCTAACTGCTCATCAGTCGCTTGCTGGGTATGCTCTAAAATCCGAATTATACAATGATAGCGATTTACGAAATCGCATTGGTAAGCTAGAGAGCAAGCCTAATATAGATGTATCTATTTTAGTAACGAAGAACGAATTGGCTGGCAAGAATTATCTTACAAGCCATCAATCTTTATCTGCTTATGCCTTGAGGTCGGAATTATATAATGATGCCGATATCAAACGTAGAATTTCTGCGTTAGAAAGTAGAAGAGATAACGATAACCAGACTCTAAGTTTAAGTGGAAATCGTCTTAGTCTGACGAATGGGGGTTCAGTTGAACTACCTTTGTCAAATGTTCCAGTTCATCGCATTGCTAAAGGTGACATACCTGGTGGTGGAGTAGGTGTTAACGCCACAATAAGGACGAGCGATATCATGAACCCAGACGGAATCAAAGTTGGTGATATCATTGAAGATTACTGGAACAGTACAACCAGTGTTAACCAAGGTTTTTGGAAGGTAACAGCTGTTAACGGGACTAATGTTTCGATTCAAGGGATTGGTACGAGAGATTTCCCAACACCTTATAACGATAATGAGGTGAAACGTAGAATTTCAGCTTTGGAAAGTCGAATTTCTAGCATTAATCCTAATCTAGTGAATCAGAATGGTTCACAGACTCTAAAATATTGGGCAGGAACTGAGGCACAGTATAAAGCGATTGCTAACAAAGATGCGAATACCATTTATGACATATTTAAGTAGGTGACACATGAGAGACAGAGCAAAGATTTTAGTAGGTAACCGTGAGGTTGCTAAGAGGTATATTGGTAATAGTTTGGTGTGGGAGAATAACTCATCTCTGATTTTAGAATTTAAATACAAAAGTTCAATATATTTCTTAGGAGAGATGAGCATTACAGCAAAGGATTATATTGTAAATACACAAAATGCAAGTTTAACGGATATTAAATATATACAATCCGACAAAAAAACGCCATTAAGTTTATCCGTTTTTGAGTATATTAACATTAACGGTAAAGATTTGAATTTTAAATTTAAATCTAGCAATGATGCTATATACAATAATATTAAGAAATATCTTGATGGGGCAGTAACAATTAAATTTTATAGTAAAATTTAGAGATTTATAATTCATAGAAAGGTAACAACATGATTAATTGGAAATTAAGACTACAAAATAAATTATTCTGGCTGACTGCAGTCCCAGCCTTATTGCTTGCCTTGCAAGCTGGTGCAGCAGTCTTCGGATATCATCTAGATTTGGGTGATATCGGCAACAAACTGATTTTGCTTGTGAATGCGGTATTCGCATTCTTGACTGCTATCGGTTTGGTTAACGACCCGACGACAAGCGGTATTACAGACAGCACACGAGCTCTAGAATATAAGAAACCAAGCGAAGACTAGGAGAGAACAATGAAGAAAAACGACTTATTCATCGACGTATCTAGCCACAATGGATACGATATTACAGGTATTTTGGCTGACATGGGCACACAGAATACTATTATCAAAGTTTCTGAAAGTACAAATTACCTAAACCCTTGCCTGTCTTCTCAAGTTGAGCAATCCACACCAGTTGGATTCTATCATTTCGCTTGGTTTGGTGGTGATGTGGAAGAAGCCGAACGAGAGGCACGCTACTTCCTTGATAATGTGCCTCAAAAAGTAAAATACTTGTGCCTCGACTACGAAGATCATGCAAGCGGAGACAAACAGGCAAATACAGATGCTTGTATTCGATTCATGGAAATCCTCAAAGAAAATGGCTACGAGCCAATCTATTACAGCTACAAGCCATTCACGCTTAATAATATTTATTATGAGCAGATTCTTGCGAAATTCCCAAACAGCCTTTGGATTGCTGGGTATGGCTTGAATGATGGAAACGCTGATTTTGAATACTTCCCAAGCATGGACGGGATTAGATGGTGGCAATACTCTTCAAATCCGTACGACAAGAACATTGTTTTACTAGAAGATGAAGAAGCCAAGCCCGAATGGAAACAGAACGATACAGGCTACTGGTACGTTCGAGAAGATGGAAGTTATCCAAAAGAAGAGTGGGAAAAGATTGACGGCACCTGGTATTACTTCGACGAGAGAGGTTATTCAATAGCTTCTCGCTGGTTGAAGGATGATGGTAAGTGGTATTATCTAAAAGAGAACGGCGCAATGGCCATTGGTTGGGTGTTCGTGAATGGTAAATGGTACTATCTTGATGCTTCAGGAGCAATGGTTACTGGCTGGGTTCAATATAAGGACAAACTATACCATCTCAAAGAGGAGAACGGAGAAATGTCTTCAAAAGAATTTGTTAAAGTTGAAGGTGGCTGGTACTATGTCAACGAGGATGGCAGTCGTTCAGACAAGCCAGAGTTTACAGTTGAGCCAGAAGGCTTGATTACAGTTAAATAAATGGAAAGGAAAACTTTTCTAAAATGTTTATCTACCCCACAGGACTCATCCTTGTGGGGATTTTTTTGTTAAAAAGAGTAAGAAACATTGACTTTTTTAAAGAAAGATGTCATAATCAAGTTAATTCAAAAAAATATTATGGAGCGAGTAGGAGGAATTTGGTATGTTAAAAAATACAAAACAACCTCAATACTTTAAGTCTTTTTTACTTGGTATGACAGCAATTGTATTGCCTGTTTTTAGCTTTAACCAGAACATTTCGAAAGTAAAAGCTGATACAGTCCCAGACTGGAAGAAAGTCAAAAGTGATTACAAGAAATCAACGATGGGAATTCAGAAAGAGGTAATGAAATTTGGATACCGAGAATAAAGATTTGATTGAAGTCAATAATATTGTTGATGAAGTCGAGCGCTTACCACATGAACAGCGTCAAGTAGTTTTACAGAAGTTGGAAATCTATCAAGGTGACCTACCTCATCCAGATATTCTCAAAGGATATAAAGAGCTATATCCGGATGCTGCTCAAAAAATTATTGATAATGGTATTGCAGAAAGCCAACATCGTAGAGAGATGGAAGATAAATACTTATCAGGGAATATTGCTTCTCATAAATTGGGACAGCTATTTGGTTTTTTAATCGCCCTCGTTGTTATTATTGGTGGAATTTATTTAATAGCGACAGATAAACAAATTGCAGGTAGTGTTTTAACTGGAACTACTGCACTAGGGCTAATTGGTTTGTTTACAGGGAATAATCAAAATAAAAACAAAGACAAAGAATAGTTCTTTCACCGCAGGCTTGGGCTTGCGGTTTTTTTGTTTGTCTGAAAGTACTTTCTAAAATAAAAAAAGTTTAAATTTCTTTGTTAAAATACTTGACGAACGTTAAGTATAGTGATATAATATAATCAAGATAAAGAAAGGGAGAGCAAAAGGCTCTCATGGTAAAACAAAATGAACACATATAAAGAACAACTTCAAGAACTTCAACAATTCGCATTCGATATCATCAAAGAATATCCAATCGATAAAGAGGCAGCAAATGTACTAGCTGAACTCGCTAATGCAAATAATCAAGATCGTATCAAATTTTTCGAATTAAATAAAGGCGAAGATACAAGAAAAGTATTTCACGCTTTGGCATCAAGCGGTTCAATCGATCAATGGCTTGAAGATTATGCGTTGGTAGCATACATCAATGATTAAAAATGGAAAGGAAGGAAATATCATGGTTACTGAAGAACAACTAAAAGAAGCACTCGTTGACTTATACGAAGAATTTAAAGAAGAAATGACTTTTGATGAATTCGCTGACCGTTTGGATTTCTGGGTTGACAAAGATGACCGGATTTTGATTGAAAAGCGTGGCATACAACCTCTTGAAGGAGTAAAAGAAGTCGGACACGTTGACAATGGGGTGATCTATGCGTATTAACACATCACAAGTTGAGGCAGTCTTGATGAATAAGGCTGTCTCAGCCTATCGCTTGGCGAAAGAAATAGGCATACAAGAGAGTTCTATTTCTCTCTTGAGAAATGGCAAGAAAGATTTTAATAAATTAAGTCTTGAAGTAGCGATGAGAGTCCAAGCGTGGATAGATGCTGGTAATTATCGTTTTAGCTACGATTACTCAGAATTGATTGAAGAACTAGAAGCAGATATGGCTGAGGGGTCAACAGGTGAGTACATCTATATCGTTCGTGGAGAATACAACGAAATCTTGGATAAATCTCCTATCATCGACTACTACTACACCCCTGAAGAAATCGAAGAAGGTGACATAGCCGAGAAGGTCCTTACTGCTTCGGTACTTGCTGAAATGAAAGCTGATAATGAAATATTTTAAAAGACCGTGATGATCGTCACGGTTTTCTATTTTACAAAAACACGCATTTTGAACAATTAGAAATCAAAATTACAATCCTATTGTTCAAAAAAGCGTTTTCTTGAAGAATAGGGAGGGTGTATGGCAGGGTATTATTGTCAAAAACGGTGTTTTGTTAAAAATAAAAACAGTGAAATTACTCACTGATTCTTTTGCAAACTATTAAAACCTTCTCAACTATACGGGCAAAAAGTGAATACGATGATGAATACGATTTAAAAAAATGATAGCAATTAATGAAAATGATTTTAAAGAAAAATAAGCAAAAACCTAACTATTGATAAGTAATGATAAGCATTTGTAAACGTATTTCGATTGTGATATAAATAGTACACTACTTGCTAATCCCTTGAAATCAGTGGGTTTCTACCGTGTT
>ENA-OWMY01000499-OWMY01000499.1-metagenome-genome-assembly--contig:-NODE-499-length-12069-cov-4.834776_pt1 | contig 12069 bp, 11 predicted proteins | sample MGYA00245358_ERZ651122 | MGnify/ENA primary metagenome ERZ651122 (study PRJEB26857, sample SAMEA4031752) | metagenome | biome: human; feature: oral; material: saliva | place: Philippines | collected 2014...
TATATCAGCTGTAGTATATTCTTTATTAATGCAAACTTCAGTAAAATCTTAAACTGCACTTGCTTTGATAATTAATGATAAACAATCTAAAAGCACTCTAATCGTTATCGGAGTGCTTTTAGATTAGAAACATAGAAGCTCCAATGCTCGTAATTGAATCAGGAAGAATCACATTTATCAAATTTCTACAATCATAAAAAGCTCCGTCACCAATACTTTTCACAGAAGAAGCTAGTACAACTGTTTCTAAGGCATACGCATCCGTAGAGAAAGCTCCATCACCAATAAACTGAACCTTACTTAAGCGAGAATCTCGCTCCATATCTAGATTACGAGTAGATCCATTTGTCCACCTAACAAGAGTCAGACTATCTTCACTCAACTCATAATCACTAGGGGAAATCTTATCCCAAACGAGATTAGGGTCAAGATTTAACGTGCGAATGCTATCTAGCTCACTCGCTTGAGCAAAGATTGAAGATAGTAAGGCTAAAAGAATAGCACAGGCACAACGACTGAAGAACAAAGTACATTTACTCATAGTCCATATATATTTTTATTATACTGCTAAAATTTCACTCTACAAGACGAAGAAGAAACTATCTATTCCTCCACTATACACTCTGCATTAGCGACAAGGTTAGCCTTTATATAAGCCTCTCTTGCTCCTTTAGGTACAATAATCTTTATTTTAGAATACTCAGATGCTATAAAATCATCTACGTATGGAGGCTTTGGTGATTCAAATCTAAGATTTAAAAGAACATCAGAAAAGGAACTAGAGAAAGCATCTTTCCCAATACTTGTAACAGACGAAGGGATAATAACACTCTCTAAAACCTTATGTCCCCCAAAGGCTTGCTCCCTAATAGTTACGACTTTTGGGGGAATAACAATACTCTTCAGATTATAACATCCCAGAAATGATTCGCGTTCTATACGAGTCAATGAAGATGGCAGTACTACGCCAGTCAATCTAGAACAATTGGAAAAAACCTGCTCTCCAATAGATGTTACCGATGAAGGAATTATTAACTCTGTCAAAGCACTGCAATCTGCAAAAGCAGAGGCACCAATAGTCGTAACAGATGGAGGAATTGTACAATCTATTAGACCGCTACAATCGGCAAAAGCCCAATCTCCAATACTCGTAACAGAAGTGGGAATAAGCAAATGTTTCAAACCACTACAGCCGCGAAAAGCAGAATTTCCAATACGCTTAACAGAAGCCGGAATTATTATTTGTTCTATCTTATTGCAGCCTTGTATTTACAACCGATTATTACTCAATATTTTATAGATAATAAGTCAGAAATATGGTTGTTATTTTTAATTGCACATTCTAAAAGGTGAAGATTTAACGCTTTTATTGATTATTAACTCAAAAAGGACATCAACTTGGGTCGTTTCTTCTCTTTTCCTTGCTATTCGTTTCCGATATTCCACTTTTGTTTTGGTCTATCTCATATGTACTGCAAAGGTATTGATTTTTGTTTGATATTGCTCCTTGCTTGCTCCTTGTCGTAGATTAATTTTCACACAGGAATTTTTGTTCTCTTTCTATAGGGGCTTGAAACAATCCATTTATTGGAAACAATTAAAGACGGAGCTGGTTTGCCCCAGTGCTTTTTAAGAAACAGGGCAATTATTTTATCTCCACAAAGGCTCTTGTTCCCAATTATGAGGAAAGCCTAATAAACGAGTTCTTACTGATGGGTATTTCGATAAAAGCTGCTTGAAATCTGCAACAAAAGTGTTGCCCATAGAAATGGAGTTAAGCCAATACACCACATAGCAGAGTTGCGGATAAAGTGTTTGTTCACGGAACGAGAAATCCGTAATCCATGTGTTTGGCATACGCATAGGCATCATTGGCTTGACAGGAAAGACCCGATTTGACAGTCTTGAATGATGGGCGCAGCAATTACGAAGTACGGGTCTGGGTACGGATTAAAAGGCTAAGTGATTATTTCCAGTCATTTAGCCTTTTTAATTATCTAATTTTTCCCCACATTTTCCCCACAGCTGTCTATTTATATATTTTAGAAACATATTTTTCCGTAAAGTTATGTACCTTTGTCGGCAAATAAAGATATTCTCGTCAAACAAATATAAATAATATAAACATGGAAAAAAACAGAAAAAAACAAATCGTAGTTTTGAGTATAGCTTTAGTTTGCATTTTCATCTTGGTATTTTCATTGTTCCATAAATCAGCGACAAAAGATAGCGCAAATCCTCCTTTAACAAATGTTTTGACTGATAGCATTTCTCAAATTGTCTCAGCTTGTCCTGGCGAAATTGGTGTGGCGGTTATTGTTAATAACAGAGATACGGTTAAGGTCAATAATAAGAGTGTTTATCCTATGATGAGTGTGTTTAAGGTTCATCAGGCATTAGCTCTTTGTAATGACTTTGACAATAAAGGAATTTCACTTGATACCTTAGTAAATATAAATAGGGATAAACTTGACCCAAAGACTTGGAGTCCTATGCTGAAAGATTATTCAGGGCCAGTCATATCATTGACAGTGAGAGATTTGCTGCGTTATACTCTTACTCAGAGTGACAACAATGCAAGCAACCTTATGTTTAAGGATATGGTTAATGTCGCTCAAACAGATAGTTTTATAGCCACACTCATTCCTCGTTCAAGTTTTCAGATAGCTTATACGGAAGAGGAAATGTCGGCTGACCATAACAAGGCTTACTCTAACTATACATCTCCTCTTGGTGCTGCAATGTTGATGAATCGTTTGTTTACTGAAGGTCTTATCGATGATGAGAAACAAAGTTTCATTAAGAATACGTTAAAAGAATGCAAAACAGGTGTAGATAGGATAGCAGCTCCACTTCTTGATAAAGAAGGGGTTGTTATAGCGCATAAGACAGGTTCAGGTTATGTTAATGAAAATGGTGTTCTTGCAGCTCACAATGATGTTGCCTATATATGTCTGCCTAATAATATCAGTTATACCTTAGCGGTATTTGTTAAGGATTTCAAGGGAAATGAATCACAAGCGTCACAATATGTTGCGCATATATCAGCTGTAGTATATTCTTTATTAATGCAAACTTCAGTAAAATCTTAAACTGCACTTGCTTTGATAATTAATGATAAACAATCTAAAAGCACTCTAATCGTTATCGGAGTGCTTTTAGATTACTAATCAAATTGCTTCTATTATAATTTGAATCCTCTACTTTTTCTTTCTTCCTGTTGCGGCACTCTTGCTCCATATCTAAGCCTGTGCCATTGCTCCCTGAACCAGTCGGCAATCGGCTTCCTGTTTATTGTCAGGTTCAGCCTGCTTTCATCGTCAGGGTCATTTTCCACCCTTAAAATATCATCCTTTATATCAAAGTTCCGCCTGTGTTGCTCGGAATAGATTTTACCGCTACATTTCAGGGCTTCTTTTTTGACTATAAGACTTTCAGTCATTTCTTTAGAGAATCCCAGCATGGCACAAAACTTTTCCATGCGCAGCATTTCCCTGAACATCGGAAACCACCTGAAAGCCTTGTCTATGATTCTGGCGAGCCGTGACAGTTCTTTTTCTTTCATGTCAAGTTCCTGCCTGTGCATTTCTCTGAGATTGTGGATTTGCGTATCATGCTGTTTCTGCATCTGCTGTACTTGGCTCTGCAATTTTTCAATATTGGTGTTCCGTTTTGAAACCTCGTCTTGCAGTTTTTCGTTGGCACGTTCCAGTTCTTTCAGTTTTCCACTCCCGAAAAGAGAAGCAACTCCACTAGTTATGGCTGTCGCTGCCGTGGTGGCTGTCTTCTTTAACTTGTCAGTGCGTATTTCTGATTTCACCTGTTTCAGTTCCTGCTCGGCAAGATTTATCTGTTCTTCTTTGTGCCGTTTGGCTGCATCCATGCGTTGCAGTTCAGCTTTCTGCTTCTCAATGATAAAGTCGTTCCGTTCCAGATGCTCCTTACCAGTGACAGCCTTTGACTGCCCGCGTTCCATCAGCAGGATGTCGGATGCAAGGGTCTGCATCTGCATCATGTCATCGTCATTGAGCTTTCGGCTCTTTCCTGTTTCGTGGTTCATCCAGTCGAAAACGATATGGGCATGATAGTTCGGCTTGAACCATCTGTCCCCGACTTTGAAGCTTTCCCTGTCTTCCGCTTCCGGCTGACCGTTCAGCCAATGCCCTTCATCCTTGTGCAGGAAGATTTGCAGCGGTGTGATTCCCCAGCGTCTTTGACACTCCTCACCGAATTTACGCACGTCTGCCAGTGTGGTGTCCGACCTGACAAGCAGCACTCCTTCACGTATGGGGGAGCATCCCGCAATCTTGACTATTTTACCGTTCTTGCCTTTGCGTTCACGCTCCTTTTCCTGCATGGCACGTCCGGTCTTTTCCTTTACCATCTGTCTGATATTGTCATAATGCATCCGCAAATCCGGACTGCCGAAGTCGGGATTTATCCACTGTTCGTTATCGGTGGATAGTTCAGGAACGACATAGATTCTGGACTCTCCGATGTGGCGCATGTATTCGGCAGTCCTCCTGTTGTGAGCCTCGCTCGATGCGATGTTGCAGGGCTTGATATGTATGCTTGATTTTGTTGCCATAGATACTTGTTTTTTGGTTTGTACTTTATTGTTTGCTTTTCCGCTGTCCGTAAACGCATGGGGTTCTTAGGGGTGCAACCCATAAGCGGAGATTGCAAAGAGAGGGTCACTCTTTGCTCTGGGTTCTCAGGGGAGAAACGCCCTGAGTGGGTCATTAGGGTAAAACCCTAATCCCCTCGGGAGAGCCCACAACTACGTAAGCGGAGCGTGTAGTTATAGTGGGCTATATCAATGGCAAGCCATTGTCTGCAAACTCCAGCCTACGGCTTCCGCTCTCCTCCGTCAGGGAGGTTTTTCATCATCGTTGCCGATTGGAGATGCACCGACCAGCACAAGGTCTAAATCGTCTATCAGTTTTTGCAGGACGGGATTCTTCTCTATCATCCGCTGGAGGATTCTCTCAGCCTCGACCAAGTGGTTGGCTGTACTCATCACCTTGCCCTCCCGTATCTGAAAGATAATCCAATCGGCTATGTCGATATGGGCTTCTTTTTGTTTCGGGGTGGCATTCCTTTCGATGATGTCCGAAACCACCACCTTACAAAAGTACATGCTCTCGGCTCGCTGTTTCCACTCGGCATAAGCATCGGCATCGGGAAAGAGAAGCACGGTTCGCCCTGACAGTACACGGAGTTTCTCTTCTCTCATCTGACTCTTACCACCCGTAGCCAGCCATACATAATCGGGGAAGATAGCAGAACCGATAACGGCACTCTTCTCGGATTCCACCAAGACCACCACCTTGTCGGGATGCGTTTTCAACAAGTGTTCCCCGAAAAGGCATTGGGATAGTTGCCAATCCTCTGCCAACACACGCTGCTTTTTCAATATGCTGTGTATCCAGTTCACTGCCGATGTCTGTCCTCCCTTGATACGGTGTCCGTCTTCGGGATTGTACTGCATCACCTTTCCCGTGCGTACCTTGCCCGTCCTGTCTATCTGCCAAAAGATAACAGAGCCGTCACGGGTAGCCCCCAAACGGTATTCCTCCAACAACCGCTTCAACACCTCTTTCGCCTTGTCGCCATAGTAGGAAGTAAGGAGTGTGAAGAGGAAACGGAAGAAATTGCTACGCTCGCTTTGCGACTTCTCCACATAGTGAGGGGGAATATAGCCGATGGCTGTCGGCTTACTTTGCTGCTTCACTTTCTTCTGCTCTGCTCTTTGCCTGTCAAAAGAGAAATCATTGGTAGTTCTGTGTTCAGGATGCTCTTGAAAATACTCTTTCGGAGTGTAGTGATACCCACAACCGCTTTCGTGGTTACATCTGCCGACCGATGGATGCAACGGCACATTATTTTCGTCCACGTAATAGACGAAAGAATGCCTGTCTCCGCATTTGGGGCAGGTATGCCGTGTTGCCGTTCCTTTATACTTCTGTAATGAATAATTGCCCATAGCTTAGTCCGTTTTTGATGGTTGATTGTCGGCTGTCCCATCCTGTCCCATTGTCCCACACTCTAAGGGTTGGGACAGTGGGACACTTGGGACACCTGCGTTTTTACTCTCTTTGCTGCGCTGGATGATACGGTTTACGGTGGACTTGCCACAATTCACCTGTGAGGCTATCTCCCTGACGGACTTGCCCGATTGGGAGAGTTGCAGAATTTGGCAATCCCTTTGGCTTGATTCATTGTCGCCCAATTTTTTCAAGTGTTCCTTTTCCGTGGAATAGCCCCTGAACACGAACTGCAAGAAAGCATCCACCTTGTCAATCTCGTAAACGATTACATTATCCGCATCATGAGAGAACGTGCCATAGCGCACTTTAAGCTGCTTCACATAGCGAAGCCCTCCGTCTTGGGCACTTTTTCCAATGGTGAACACGCTGTCAAAGAAATTGTAGAGCCGTTTGCTTCCGGCAAGGTCGTTGGATGTGATGGGACAATCCAAAGAGCGTTTGGGCGTATGTGCCAGGACAAGGATAGAGAGCGCATATCTCTTTTTGAGATTGTTCAGCTGAATCATCAGCCGTCCTGCGGCATCGCCTTTCTCCATGGCGCAACACAGGTAGGTAAGATTGTCAATGATGAAAATCTTGCAGTCGGTCTGCACAGCCATCTGTTCAATGCCGCCTATGATAGCTTCCTCAAAGTTGGCATCCAAAAGCTGGTTGCAGTCAATAGACACCCGATAGAGTTTGTCGGGAAAGGTGTAGAGCTCTCCATGCTCGTTGGTATAGCGGAGCTGGAACTGCTTTTCGGACAGTTCAAAGTCCAGATACAGCACATTGTCGGTTCGGGCGATGCGGTCGGCTATCTGCACGGCAAGGATGGACTTGCCCACGTTGGAATCGGCAAACAAGCAGGAGAGTTCCCCCTCGTACCAAAAGCTGTCCCACAGCGCACGGGGCGTAGGCAATAACGATGCTTCAAGAATGGTTTGGTTTGCCGTCTTGATATTCATCATGCCTACACTGTCGGGCATACCGTTATGCGCTTGGGATGCTTTTGTGAGGTCGCCACGTATCAGGTTGATATAGTTCTTATCCTCTTCCATATCATTCACCAGTTACGTGGGTTGGGCTTGCGACGGTGGGAAGAGGATAAGGACTTGTTCAGTTCCTCGTCTGACAACGGTATGGGATTCTTTCGGGCGGTTTCCAGCCACTTGTCCAGTTCGTCACGGTAAAGGCAATAGCGTTTGCCGGGCTTGGTGGCAGGGATTGTCCCTTCTGACAGTGTCATGTAGAGCGTACCCTTAGGGATACCTAAATACTCTGCTGCCTCGTCCACAGACATGGGCACGTGGGTGTCCACCGTTTTGGCATTGTTCACACTGCGCTGCTCGGCGAGCAGGCTTTTCAGGCTCATCACTTCGTCTCGAAGCTGAGCGACAACCTCGGGGAGGTCGTTGAAGGTAAGAATTGATTTTTCCATTCGCGTACTCGTCTCTTTTGTAAGACTTGGCGCAAAGGACTGAAATGATATATCCGTGAATATCTCCACGACACGTCATTGCAAAATAATTCCCGAATAATTAAGCCCAGCCATAAATGACGGGTAAAATTACTCGGGAAACGATGTAAAACAGGCGGTTATGAGTTACCGGATGGTTGTCGTTGGTGTCGTGATTATCCTAATTCCGCACATAATCCTCGGGATAGTGGAAATCAAGTTTGCCGTTTTCGGGTTCATCAATGGGAATTTCCGTCTTTAACGGCTCTACCTTGAAATTCTTGATGGTTGATAAGTCTGTATCAGCAAACGATTTCGGGAAAAGGGCTTTGATGAACTTGGCACGGTTATCCCCATTGTAGTATCTCTTGTACAGGAAACGCTCAGAGATATTCCATACGAAGTGACGGAGTGGAATGTTGTTGATGTCTTTGGTAAACGGTCTTTGTATGGGCTTCGGGGTATAAGTGTTAAGATTCATCCATTTGTCCACCTCAGTACAGATGTGGTTCACGGTTTCTTGGTCGGCAATGCGAGGCAGGTAATAATGGCAATACTCCATGACCATGCGGATGCGCTCTTCCTTTTCCCGTTGCTCTCTGCTTGCGTAATTGGCACGGTTCTTTTCGTGAAGATCCGGGGCGATAGTAAGCTCTATCGGTTGTGTTTGGATAAGTGTCTCTTCTTTTGTCGGGGATGATTCGGGTACAGGCTCAGGGACTGATGTAGGTCCAGGCACAGATGTGGCTTCTTCAAGTGTATTTTGTGACAGTTCTTCCTGCACCTCTATGGCTTCGGCAATCGTTTCTTTCTTGCCGAACTTGATTTTGTAGATTTCGTATGTATCAAAGATAAGTGTCTGAAAGGAGAGATAGAGCAACCATCCCAACAGGTTACAGCATACGAATACTATCCACCTGACAAAGTTGTCTTGGTTGAAGCTGTCCGCTATTACCAGCGTGGCAATGGAAGATATTAGGACGATGGCGAAGCCGACAAAGCCCAAGATGATGTATTTGTCCTTGATTGATGATTCCATATTTCGTTGAGAGATTGAATGTTCCTGTATTATTTTGTGCAAAGTTAATGCTATTTTTCCCAATTACTGCCCGTTATTTGCGGTTAGAACGGTCTTTTTCAATGTATTTCACGAAATGTCATCATATCATACTCTGTTTCATACTCTGAGGGGCTTATAAATGGTGGCATCAAGCCAAAAACATAGAGGGGCGATTATAGCCTTGTAGCCATAACCGCCCCTCTGAATACCTGTCAATGTGAGACATTTATGCCTCCTTGCGCTTCAAGGTTATCTTGTCCACCACCTGACAGATCTGCTGCGCTGCTATCTTGGAATAGATTTGTGTGGTGGTAATGTTCTTATGTCCGAGATAGGCTTGGATGACAGCCATGTCCGTTCCCATTTCCACGTGCAGGCTTCCGAAGCTGTGGCGGGTACAGTGAAAGGTGATTTTCTTGGTTATCCCTGCTGCCGTGAGCCACCGTTGGAGTGGTCCTTGCAGCATCTTGTCCTTGAAATCCTCAAAGATAAGTCCCTCGCCCCGTTCTCCCAGCAGTCCATAGGCTTCATCACTGATGGGGTTATGCACTATTTCTTTGGTTTTCTGCATACGGGTGGTAACGAACATCCTGCCGTTGGTGTATGGTTGTATCTGCTGCCACGTGAGCTGTCTGATGTCGCTCTTTCTCAGTCCCGTAAGACAGGCGAAAAGAAAAGCTTTTTTCAAGACCTCCTCCTCACAGGGTGTTTCGGCAAGCCGTATCAGTTCCTCTTGGCTCAAATGCTCCCTGATGGTGGGAATGCACTCGATGCGGTCTAAGAAGCCGTTTGGGTTCTCCTTTATCTTCCTGTCACGGTAGGCGGTGTGCAGCACGGCACGGAAAGTTGACCAATAGCCTGCTGCGGAGTTGATGTGCAGCTTTTGGTTGGTGTGGATGGATTGGGGTGCATCAAGCAGGTATTCCATGAACTTGCGGCACAAATCCACATCCACCTCCTCAAAGGTGCATTTGCCGTTCACGAACCGCTGGAAATGCTTGTATACGTGCTGCCACTTGATATTCTTGCGGTCAGCCAGTCCTTTGAAATAGGCAAGGAAATCGCCCTTCATCTTGGTCTTGTCAAAAAAGCCGTTGTTTTCATTGAAAATGGCTTCGTAGCGCTGGTTGCGCAGGATGACCGCTTTCTTCATCATGCGTGCGTTGAAGTCCCGTTCCTGCTGGTTTGCAGGTTTGGCGAAGATGTAAATTCCTAAGGCTTCACGTGTAATCACTCTCATGGTGACATTGTCACGGTAGCCGGGATAGTAGTCAAGGCATAGTGAATACTGTGTCCCGTTCTTAATCTTGCGCTTACGCAAGGTAACTGTTTTGCATTTACTCATAATAATTATGTTTTAATTGGTTGTATACATTTTGGAGTTGTATCCATGTTTCCGATGGCAAAGGAACAACGTGAAATATCCGTGAATACCTCCACGATACATCATTTTGAAATAATTTTCGATAATCCCGATTTTTCACGGTTATTTGTTCCTTTCAGCCATGACACGCTCCACATCTGAGCGCAAAAGCAGGTTTTTCACACCCACCTTTATCTTTTCGATGTGCTTCACCTTGACGATATGGCAGATGTTGGCTGACGAAAGACCATAGATTTGCTGCACCTGCTCAACGGTATAGTAGCGTTCATCGTTCACAAGGTCAGTTCTGCGGAGTTCGTTCAAATGTGATTTGGAGTAATAGGTACGCCCGTACTCTCTTTTAGTGGGTATCTTATGGCGATAGGTGTAGGCACGGAGTGCGGTCGGCTTCATGCCGAACAGTTCCTCCACCTCCTCGGTCAGTAGCCAGTCGGTAATTTCGCTAATATCAACTGCCACACCGAAAAACTCGTCAATATGCTTCTTGCTGTAATAGTTCTTTCCTGCGATACGGCAGATGGGGATATGGTTACGCTTGGCGGAAGTGTAAAGCCATGACTGCTTTACCTTAAAAAGGGACATCACCTCCTCGCCCGAATAGAAGTCCAACACTTCTTCGCTTTCCTTTTCCCTTTTTTCTCTTTTGGCAGGTAAGGAAGATGAAGATGATTTCCTTGGTGTGGAGGTGTTGCCGGGCAGGATGCGGTGATAGGGATTGCCCTCCAACATCTGCTCGATGTCGGCTCTGCGGATGAATGCCATGCGGTTGCTGATGCGTGAGGCTTTCAGCTTGCCGATGGCTACAAGTTTGTAAATGTACTGTCGGGAACAGCCCATGAGGATGGCTGCTTTGGAAAAGGTGAGATACTCCTGATGCTGTATCTCCATCAAGGGTTGGGCGACTTTGAAGAGGTTGTTCTTCTGCATCACTCTGGCTCGTTTGGCTTCTGCCTGACAAGCCTCACTGCAATATCTTTGCATACCGCTTCGGGTTACAAAGGACTTGCCGCAAAAACTGCATTTTCTGGTTGCTTTCATACCGTTTTATCGTTTAATGGTTCATTTCTTCAATCCTATATCTCTGAAATGGTAAACGGATGTGAACGGAAGTCAACCATTGTCGCTTTTCTACACAGTGTGACTGTTTCCGCATATCGGGGCGGTTATTGTCGCTTGTCGTAAACGGTTGTAAACCCTTGTCAACTGTCTGCACGGTGTGACAAAAAACAAGCCCCGCAAATTCTCCACGTCAGAAATACGTCTCAAAAATATGTGGAAATTTGGGAAGCGACAAATGGCAACCGAAAAGTGTTAAATTTTAGAATATGCTGGTAATTAAAGATTTACACTCGGATATTTCTGATTAGTTTTGGTTGTTCTATGGTTATAAATACAGCCCAAGAAAGCATATTCCTTAATTGTCGTAACACTATTGGGAATGGTTACAGAAGTTAGAGAGCTACAACCGTTGAAAGCAGCCTCTCCAATTGTCGTAACACTTTTTGGAATGGTTACAGAAGTTAGCGCGCTACAACGTTCGAAAGCACTGTCGCCAATTTTTGTAACACTATTTGGAATGGTTACAGAGGTTAGAACGCTACAACCGCTGAAAGCTTTGCTGCCAATTGTCGTAACACTATTTGGAATGGTTACAGAAGTTAGAAAGAAACATCTGTCGAAAGCACTGCTGCCAATTGTGGTAATACCATCACCTATTATAATTCTTTTTATAATTCGATTAATATTATATTTGCCCCATGGTGCTTCGTTGCTGTATGAATAATCATACATTTCCCCTTTTCCTGAAATGGTCAAAACTCCATCATCAGTAAGGTGCCATGTTAGATTAGGTCCACAAGTACCAGACGTCTCGGCATTAGCTGATAAGCCCATGAGTAGGGCTATTAACAAGATGTAAATTTGTTTCATATTAGTACTTTTATATAAATAATACTTTTTTGATTTATGGAAGATCAAACACAAAGATAAACAAAATTTATTATAAACCTTAATTTCGCAGTATAAATTCTTGTAAGAACTTCAAGTGCCTGAAAAACAACGTTCTCAAAACACTTGGATATGTCAGAAACTTCACTTATCTTAGTGCTACGAAAAGTGTGAGATTTAATATATTTAACTT
>ENA-OWMY01000500-OWMY01000500.1-metagenome-genome-assembly--contig:-NODE-500-length-12053-cov-9.081097_pt1 | contig 12053 bp, 11 predicted proteins | sample MGYA00245358_ERZ651122 | MGnify/ENA primary metagenome ERZ651122 (study PRJEB26857, sample SAMEA4031752) | metagenome | biome: human; feature: oral; material: saliva | place: Philippines | collected 2014...
ACATTCGCCACTGTTTTTAGATGGCGATGAAGTGACATTACCTTACGATAAGCCGATGTTCGAGTGGTTACAAGCGGCGGGATTTCATCCGCAAAAAGCGGAACGCCGTTTAAGCCAAGCGTTAAGAGCAAATTCTGCACAAGGGCACGGTCATTCGCATAGTCATTCGCACGATCATCACGGCTATCACCATCATGGAGACGGCAATTGGCATCAACATTAAACCGAAGTCTTGCTGATTTAGGTGCGTTGCTTCACTTAGTCGATCCCACTTTACCTATTGGTGGTTTTAACCATTCCAATGGTTTAGAAACCTTTGTGCAGCAAGGTATTGTTTCGACTAAAGCAAGTCTTGAAGAATATGTCCAAACACAGTTATTACAGAACTGGATATATAATGATGGGGCGTATCTTTCCCTTGCCTTCGATGCAATGAACGAGGGCAATTTTGACCGCTTGTGTGAGTTGGATTGGCAACTTTCCGCGACTAAAGTGGCACGTGAAAGCCGTGAAGGGAGTTTCAAACTCGGCGTGCGATTGCTGAAAATTTTTATTCGCTACGAAACACATACGTTACTCACAGCTTACCAGCAAGCGATTGCAGAAAAACGCGTGCAGGGCTATTTCCCGATAGTGTTTGCGATGGTCGCCCAAGCGATGGGGTTAAGCAAAGCCGACACGCTCTATGCTTTTTATTACAATGCCGCTGTGGGGGCAATTACTAATGGAGTGAAATTGATCCCTCTTAGCCAAATGAACGGGCAAGATATTCTGTTTGACTTGCGAGGCTCGCTTGTGCAAGCAGTGGAATTAAGCCTTGAACCCGATGAAGAATGGCTTGGTACGGCAACGCTTGCGAATGATATACGAGCAATGCAGCACGAAGTGCTTTATACGCGACTTTATATGTCGTAAGAGCGGTCATTTTTTATTAAATTTTTATATAGAGGTTATAAGAATGAGCCTCTACGAATCAACAAAAGGAATATTATGCGTAACTACATCAAAATCGGCGTGGCTGGCCCTGTTGGTGCGGGCAAAACGGCGTTAATTGAAAAACTCACTCGCGAAATAGCGAGTAAATATAGCGTGGCAGTCATTACTAACGATATTTACACCCAAGAAGATGCGGAATTTTTAACTAAAAATAGTTTACTTCCGCCAGAGCGAATTATGGGCGTAGAGACAGGCGGTTGCCCCCATACGGCAATTCGTGAAGATGCCTCAATGAATTTGGAAGCAGTAGACGAAATGGTGGCGCGTTTCCCTGATGTGGAAATCGTATTCATTGAATCTGGCGGCGATAACCTTTCAGCGACCTTCAGCCCTGATTTGGCGGACGTGACCATTTTCGTGATCGACGTGGCACAAGGCGAAAAAATTCCACGCAAAGGTGGACCAGGTATCACTCGTTCAGATTTGTTAGTGATTAACAAAACAGATCTTGCTCCATTTGTGGGTGCTGATTTAAGTATTATGGAACGCGATGCTCGCCGTATGCGTAACGGTCAGCCGTTTATTTTCACTAATTTGATGAAAAAAGAAAATCTTGATGGCGTGATTGGTTGGATCGAAAAATATGCGTTGTTGAAGAATATGGAAGAGCCAGCATCTTTGGTTCGTTAATCGTAGGGGCAAATTACATTTGCCCAATTATTGGTGAAATATCGGGGCTAATATAATTAGTCCCTACAAAATCTATGAACAGCAAATTATCCCTTTCCACCAAACTTTCCCAAAGCGGCAAAACCCAGCTAGCCGAATACTTTGCGACGCCACCGTTTAAAGTGATAACGTTGCCAAGTTACGATGATGCGTGGGTTAATGGCTTGAATGCGATGCAGATGTCATCCTCTCCGGGAGTGCTGGCGGGCGATGTGTTAGAGATTGACATTTCATTAGCAAAATTGACCGCTCTTTCGCTCAATACGCAGGCATTTACTCGCGTGCAGGCGATGAATGAAGGCGAGAGTGCGATGCAGACAACCCATATTTCGCTTGCGGAAAACAGCCGTTTGTTCTATTTGCCGCATCCGTTGGTGTTACATAAAGATTCCGTTTTTAAGCAGCAAACCCAGATTGAAATGGGCGAACAAAGCGAACTGATTTACGGTGAAATCGTGGCGATTGGGCGGGTGTTGAATGACGAACGTTTTGCCTTTCGTCAGTTTTCCTCCCATTTGAAGATTTATGATTTGCAAAACGATGGTAAAAAACGACCGCTTGTCAGTGATTGTATCCAGTGGTTGCCGTCTAAAATGAACCTTACCGCGTTGAGCCAGATGGAAAATTACTCCCACCAAGGTTCGCTTACTTATCTAAATTTGGCGAAAAGCAATGCGGAAATCAAACAACAGGTGCAAGCCTTACAACAGCAATTTACCGATGAGAAAGCCTTGCTAATTGGTATTTCCCTGCTGAATGAATGCGGTTTGATGGTGCGTGTGCTAGGGCATCGGGCGGAGACCATTCAGCAGTTGTTTGAAAAAATTGGTAAGCAGTTAAAAGTGCTATAATCGCTATTATTAGACAGAGATGTTGAATGAAAGTACAAAATTATGCAGCTCCGCTTCTGGTCGTGGGCTGCATTTTATTTAGTTTGGGCAGCCTGATTGTGAAATTTGTCCCCGTGGGCAGTTATGCGATTGCCTTTTGGCGACTACTGATTGTCACCGTAGTGTTCTGGGCGTTGATGAAGTGGAAAAAACAGGCGTTACCCAAGCAAGCGAAAACGTGGTGGTTTGCCGCATTATCGGGTATTTTTCTTGCCTTTGATCTCGCCTTTTGGCACGAAAGTATTTATGCGGTTGGACCAGGGATTTCTACGTTGCTGAACAGCTTGCAGATTTTCTTTTTGGCGGGCATTGGTTACTTTTTCTTTGCGGAAAAACAGAGCAAAATGCAGCTATTCAGCCTTGTGTTGGCGGTGATTGGTGTTGTGTTGATTGCCAGTCCAGAACTGGCTCACAACCTTGATGGAGTGTATGGTATTCTCATCGGCTTGGCTTCGGGTGCGATGCTGGCAGGTTCATTGGTGATGATTCGCCAAGTACACAACAGCGAGTCGACTGCTATTTTTCTGCTGATGTTTTTAGTCAGTCTGTTCGGAGCGATTGCTTTGCTTCCGCCTTCGTTATGGTTTAATCAAGTAAACTTCTTCCCGCCGACGATTGCTGATTGGGGCTGGATTGCGGTGTATGGCGTGGTGATGCAATGTATGGCATGGGGAATGATTGCCTATGCGATTCCACTTCTGTCGCTCGGATTAACGGGGCTATTACTGCTTTCCGAGCCTGTGGTGGCATTGTTAATCGACTATTTCTACTTAGATAAACCGATTGACCTTTGGCAATGGTGTGGGGCGAGTTTAACACTATTGGCGATTTATTTAGGGTCAAGGAAGTAAAAAAATAAGGCTAACACGATGTTCGCCTTTCTTTGTGAGTTATGGAGAAATTAAAGAATATCCAACAATTCTACTTCAAACACTAATGTTGCAAATGGAGGAATTGATGCACCTGCACCTCGTTCGCCATAAGCTAATTCGTGAGGGATAGTTAAACGCCATTTTGAGCCAACTGGCATCATTTGTAATGCTTCAGTCCAACCTTTGATCACGCCGTTTACTGGGAATTCAGCTGGTGTGCCGCGTTTTACTGAGCTGTCGAAAACCGTACCGTCAATTAAAGAACCTGTGTAGTGAACACGAACGGTGCTGTCTGCTTTTGGTGTTTCGCCTGTGCCTTCGCTTAATACTTCGTATTGTAAACCGCTTTCAGTGGTGTTCACGCCTGATGCTTTTTTGTTCTCTTCTAAGAATGCTTTATTCTCTTCATCTAATGCTTTGAATGCTGCCATTTGAGCTTCTTCAGCACGTTGGCTTAATGTTTGAAGTGCTTGTGTCACTTCGTTTAAATCTAATGCAGGTGGATTTTGATTTAACACATCGTAGATACCCCGTGCGACCGCTTCTGCATCTACGTCCATTCCGCTACCTAAAAGTTGCTGACCAATTTGTAAACCAATACCGTAGCCGCCTTTTGCTTCTATGCTGTCAAATGAAACTGAATTGAAATCTAATGCCATGTTATGTTCCTTTGGGATGTAATGAAAATTAAGTATTCGTTGGTTATGGGGATAAATTCGGTAAATACAAGGCAAAGCAAGAAAAAAGCGGTTTAATTTCAAAATAAATTTGCAAACTTTACTAAATGTGTAAAGTGTCACTCTTTACTTTTATTTTAAAGGGATTAAAATAGCAGCCAATTTAATCAATACGATTTTATGAAAAGGAGTTTTTATGCTCAAAATGAATGATTTGGTGAAGTTCAGCCAAACGCCGAAATCCACCATTCTTTATTATGTTAAAGAGGGGTTGTTGCCTGAACCTGTAAAAGATAAGCCGAACTTTCATCTTTATGATGAACGATGTGTGTCATTGTTGGCATTTATCAAATATCTGCAAACTAACTTTAATGCTTCTATTTCACAAATCAAAGATTTGTTTGCCCATTCTGAATTTGATTGGCAAAACCCTTATGAGAGCTTGATTTCATTGATTGGCATTATTATGGGCGCAGAAAACGAAACCTTCTCGCCCGAAGCACTTTGCCAAGAGTTTGGGATTTCTGAACAGGTTTTAAACCAAATGGTAGATGAAGGCTTGTTAAACCCTCGTAATGGCATTTTTACGGGCAAAGAGCGAGAAATTTTAGAGATTATTTACCGTTGTAATGAAGCGGAACGTGCGATGTTAAATAGCTACTTGCAAGCAGCAAAAACATTAGCTCCGCAAGAAGTTGATCTCACAATTTCTGCCATTAAAGAAAATGAGCAAAAAGATGAAAGATTAAAACACCTTTTTGATTTATTGCTGGTGGTAAAACCTTACCTTCTTAATATGAAAACCTTAGCGGTTTATCAACAGGAGATTCAATTATGAAACTCTTAAAACACGCGGGCTTTTTGCCCTATTTAGCCATTGCCTTTTTAAATGCAAGTGTTGATCTTGCCCATAAAATCACTATCCAAAATGTGCTGCTCAAAAGTTTTGAGGGTAACACCTTGGTAGTGTTAACCGCACTAATCAATGCAATGATTTTATTGCCGTTTATCTTCCTTTTCTCGCCATCTGCCTTTATTAACGATAAATTCTGCCGAACCAAAGTGATTCGTTGGAGTAGCCTTGCTGCCGTTGGTATTAGCGGGGCTATTTTAGTGAGTTATCTCATCGGGCAGTTTTATCTTGCTTTTGCGTTAACCCTTGTGCTTGCAGCACAAAGTGCAGTTTATTCGCCTGCAAAATACAGCATTATTAAATCGATTGTAGGCACGGAAAACATTGGTTTTGCAAATGGGGTTATTCAAGCGTTGACCATTGTAGCAATTTTGTTTAGCTCTTTTGTATTCTCGATTTTATTTGAAAGCCATTATGTTGCTTCAAGTGATCCGAATGCTGTGCTGCAAAGTGTGTGGTGGATTGGTGTTGCTTTGGTTGCATTTAGTGCATTAGAAGCATTCTTTGCTTTCAAAATTCCTTTCTTCAGCCAACAAGCGGTCGAAAATGAAGAGAAATTTGCAATGTCGAAATACCTTTCGCTAGGCTACTTACGCGATAATATCCGCACCTTGCGTTCAGATAAAAATATCTGGTTAAGTATGATTGGGTTAAGCTTGTTCTGGGGCGTATCGCAAGTAATTGTGGCGGCTTTCCCGGCACACTATAAAGAGCAGTTTAACGCAGATAATGCGGTTATCATCCAAGCCATTCTTGCGGTAAGCGGTTTAGGTTTAATCGTGGGATCATACCTTGCGGGCAAGGCATCAAAATTACACATTGAGCTTGGGATTGTACCCGTTGGAGCATTAGGGATTTTCGTTTCGCTTTTCTGCTTAACGCTTGTGCAAAACAACGCAATGTTAATGCTTTGCTCTTTTGGATTTGGTTTCTTCGGTGGATTATTTATCGTGCCGTTAAATGCAACCATCCAATATTTTGCCCCTGAAAAAATCAGCGGCAAAATTATGGCGGGCAATAACTTTGTGCAAAATGTCTTTATGGTTGGCTTCTTGTTGCTTAGCATTCTATTTGTAGAGTTTAGCGTTTCAACCACAGGTTTATTCTTAACCGTATCAGTGGTTTGCTTGCTAGGCAGTTTTTATGCAATGTGGCAACTTCCGCACTTATTCACCCGCTTGTTGTTATTACCATTGTTGAAAACAAACTACCGTTTCCACGTGGAAGGGTTGAAAAACTTACCGCAAAGTGGTGGCGTGTTGTTGCTAGGAAACCATATTAGCTGGATCGACTGGCTCGTGTTACAAGCCGCAAGCCCACGTGCGATTAAATTTGTGATGTTCCGTCCGATTTACAACAAATGGTATCTCACTTGGTTCTTACGCATTTTTAAAGTTATTCCAATTGGGGCAGGCTCAAGCCGTGAGTCGATTGAAACTATTCGTAAATATCTTCAAAACGGTGAAGTAGTAGCGTTGTTCCCTGAAGGTCATATTAGCTATAACGGTCAAATCAATGAGTTCAAAAGAGGTTTTGAGCACGTGTTAAAAGATTTAGAAAATGTGACCACCGTGCCATTCTATTTACGTGGCTTATGGGGCAGCAGTTTCTCACGTGCGAATAGCTTCTATAAAAACTTAACCAAACGCCAAGGCAAACGTGAAATCTTGGTGGCATTCGGTAAGCCAATTCACGGCTTTATTGATGCAACTGCGATGAAACAAAAAGTGCTGGAGCTCTCTTATTCTGTGTGGGAAAAAGTGATGCAAAAACGCAAACCGCTTACGCATCACTGGCTTAATAACGCAAAAGCGAATTTGTTTAAAGAGTGCGTGGTAGATAGTCAAGGTATGAAACTCAACAACTTGAAATTCATTACTGCAGTGTTATTGATGAGTAAGGCGTTGAAAACACAACTTGGTGATGCGAAAAACGTGGGCGTGTTGTTACCAAGCTCCGCGATTGGAGCAATTGTGAATATGGCGTTGATGATTATCGGCAAGGTGTCTGTAAACCTAAACTATACGCTAAGCCCTGAGGTGATGGCAAAAGCACTTGCCAAAGCTGAAATTGAGCATGTGATTTCAGCCGAGAAATTCCTCAACAAACTAAATGCAAAAGGCTTCTGTTTCGATGAAGTGTTGGCAGGCAAGTTATTACAAGCGGACGAAATTGCAAAACAATTTACTAAAGGCGAAAAAGTGAAAGCGATGCTCACGGCATTACTTGTACCAGTGTGGTGGATTAAATTGATGTACTTTGCAGAAATTCAATTAAGTGATACCGCAGTAATCTTATTTAGTAGTGGCAGTGAAGGCGACCCGAAAGGCATTGAAATTAGCCATAAAAATTTACTCACCAACATCAAACAAGTAAGTGAATTGCTCAATTTCCACAAAGAGGATGTGATTTTAAATTCATTGCCAATTTTCCACTCTTTCGGCTTAACGGTTACAACCTTATTGCCACTTTGCGAAGGGATTAAAATGGTAAGCGTTGCTGACCCGACCGATGGGGCAGAAGTGGGTAAAATGTGTGCAAGACATAACGTCAGCATCCTGTTTGGCACATCAACTTTCTTCCGCTTATATACGCGTAACAAAAAACTTCATCCGTTGATGTTGCAAAGTGTGCGAATGGTGATTGCAGGAGCGGAAAAACTCAAACCAGATGTGAAAGAAGCGTTCCGATTGAAATTTGGTTTAGAGATCTACGAAGGGTATGGTGCAACCGAAACCACCCCAGTGGCAAGCGTGAATATGCCAAATATTCTCGACCCAGATACGTTAAAAGAGTTTAGCTTCAATAAAGTGGGCTCTGTGGGTATGCCATTACCAGGTACGATCATAAAAATTGTCGATCTAAATACGCTGGAAGAATTGCCTGTGGGTGAAGATGGCTTAATTCTGATTGGTGGCGGTCAGGTAATGAAAGGTTACTTGAATGATCCAGAAAAAACGGCAGAAGTGATTGCCGAGCTGGATGGCGTGCGTTATTACAAAACGGGCGATAAAGGGCATATTGATGAAAATGGCTTTGTGACCATTGTCGACCGCTATTCCCGCTTCGCCAAAATTGGCGGCGAAATGATTAGCCTTGGTTCGGTTGAAGAAAATATCGCTCAAGTGCTAAATGACGAACATCAATTTGTTGCGGTGGCGGTAGAAGATGACAAAAAAGGCGAGAGCATTGTCTTGTTGGTGAAATCGGCACTAAGTTTAGAGGAAATCAATGCTCGCATTAAATCGCTGAATGTTTCACCGATTATGTTGCCAAGCCAAGTGTTCTTGGTGGATGAAATCCCTCTATTGGGATCTGGTAAAGTTGATTTCAAAGGGGCAAAAGCGTTGGCAGTAATGCTTACTAGATAATCAACCTATGAAAAAAGCGGTATAAATTTTGCAAAGCTTTGCAAAAAATGTACCGCTTGTGAGGTCTTTATCGTATTTGGAATAAGGTTAGAACGTTAAATATGGGCTGATTTTCTCAATGGTTGTATCGCCAATGCCTGAGATTTTGCTTAATTCCGCAGCATTTTTGATTTTGCCCACTTTGTTACGATATTCAACAATCGCTTTGGCTTTTGCTTCACCAATACCGCTTAATTTTTGTAACGTTGCGGCATCTGCTTTGTTGATATTAATTTTTGCTGCTTTTTCTGCTTTTGCTACGGTATTTTTCGCTGCAGATTTAGCAGCATCTACTTTTTCTGTTGCTTCCGTTTTTACTGAATTTAACGTTTCACGTGCTGTTTTTGCATCATTTTTGACCGCTTTTACTTCCGATTTTGCTTTTTCTACAACCGCATTTTTCATTTTGCTCATATCGGTTGCTGCTGAAGTTTCAGTTTGGGTAACCGCTTTTTTCGCTGAAGAAAGTTCATTGTTAATCGCCGTTTTTGCCTCTTGTTTAAAGGTGGCAAGTGGGTTTGCTGTTTCAGCAAAAGAAGAGATTGCAGTCATTGCAACAGCAAGGGCTAATAGTGCTTTTAATGGTTTCATTTTTTGTCCTTAAATGGGGAAATGAGGGTTAATCATAATGAAAAAAACTGTACAATAAGACCCGTTTAGCAAAATGAAGTTCATTTTAATTTTTTAGTTGTGTGTTTTATAAGCAAGAGAAAACGATGAGAACCTTTGATTCCACCACCGAACAAAATATTTTACGTGTTGTGCAAGAAGAAGTTGTGCCTGCGTTGGGTTGTACGGAGCCGATCTCTTTGGCTTTAGCCTCAGCAACCGCCCGTTATTATTTAGGCAAAATGCCTGAGCGTATTGAGGCAAAAGTTTCGCCCAATTTAATGAAAAACGGAATGGGGGTAACCGTGCCGAATACGGGCACGGTTGGTCTGCCAATGGCTGCGGCAATTGGGGCGATTGGTGGCGATCACCAAGCAGGCTTAGAGGTGTTGAAAAACATTTCTGCCGAGCAAGTGGCACAAGCCAAACAGATGATGAGCCAACATTTGGTAAATGTGGCGATTTTCGATACCGAGCATATTTTGTATTCGGAAGCGACCCTGTTTGCGGAAAATGAGAGTGTAACGGTTCGCATTGCCGCCCATCACACCAACGTGATTTACATCGAGAAAAATAGCGAGGTGCTTTTCTCTGTGCCTTGTTTGGTGGATAGTGGCAATGCGCCCTGTGTCTTTTCAGAACTGACCGCCAAAGATATGTTCGATTTTTCGATGAGCGTGGAGTTAGACAAAATTCGCTTTATTCAACGTGCTGCCGAGCTTAATTACGCCCTTTCACAAGAAGGCTTGCGAGTCGATTACGGATTGCATATTGGTCGCACCTTACAAAAGCAAATTGGGAGAGGCTTAATCAGTGATGATTTGCTTAACCGCATTGTGATTGAAACCACAGCAGCAAGTGATGCACGGATGGGCGGGGCAAATTTACCCGCGATGAGTAACTCAGGTTCAGGCAACCAAGGCATTACCGCCACGATGCCTGTCGTGGTGGTCGCTCGCCATATCAATGCGAGTGAAGAACAGCTCATTCGAGCCTTATTCCTTTCGCACTTAATGGCGATTTATATTCACAGTAAACTCCCTAAACTCTCCGCATTGTGTGCGGTAACTACTGCGGCGATGGGCAGTTGTGCAGGCGTGGCATGGTTGCTGACCGAGAGTTTCGATGCGATTAGTATGGCTATTAGCAGTATGATTGGCGATATCAGCGGCATCATCTGCGACGGTGCGGCAAACAGTTGTGCAATGAAGGTTTCTACCAGCGTAACTTCTAGCTATAAATCGATCTTAATGGCGTTAGATAATACGCAGGTAACAGGTAATGAGGGGATTGTGGAACACCAAATCGACCGTTCGATCAACAATCTTTGTGCGATTGCCAGTCGAAGTATGCAGTATACGGATAGACAAGTGATTGAAATAATGGTGAGTAAGCCGAGAGGGATAGAATAAAACGCTTGTATTTTAAGAGAAATAGGGAATGATTGCGTCTTCTCCATAAGTATAGGATTATTTTCCATGTTCTTGAGATATGGAAAATAATCCTTTTATGACAGCATGAAATGCAACGAGAATATTAACCGTGCAAGCTGTAGTAAGAATACCAAAAGCAGTATCGCTTATTGTATTTGGAGTACCTGGCTGTGCTTTCGTAAGGAAAAATACAAATGTAATAAACATCCAAAATGCAATAGTGTATTTTGCAAATTCATATGCTCTATCAGCATATTTTTCCCTCATTTCTCGATTAGATTTGAGATCGGCAATTTGTTCTAATAATTTTTGTTCATTTGGTGATCTTTCATAATCTTCTTGAGGATTAGGAGAGATTTTAGGAGCTTCTTGCAATGCTTCAACTCCACTTCGTATTGAATCTAATTTACTATTATCTTCCATTAAAGGGCTCCTCTAGCAAGCTCTTCAATTGTAATAATAGTATTCAATTCTCCCATCGACCATGCTGTGTCTGGTTTGTGAGTCATTTCAGATAATTCTGTTGCAGAGTAACTACCATAAACATCTAAGATTCTATTTAGAAAATCCCAAGTAAAATCATCTTCAGGGCGAACAGTAGGTGTGAAACCTAAAGCATCCGTTGCATATGTACGGATTGGATGGTAAGAAAACATCTTAAATTCATGATAGACATCTCGAACGACGGGTCCATATTTCCAACGTTCAATAGGGTCATCAAATAAAATTTGATTTATTAGTCGCAAATGCCAAGATTGAGCAAAAAATATCAATTTTTGCAACTTCATTGGGTTAATATCATTAATGTTTCGCTCTCTGGCTCTCTCAATTACTGCATTTGCAATTGCTTTAGCTGTATATGCCATAATGATCTCCTCAAAGTAACAGTTTAAGGTAAATATTTAGTAAAAAGAACTCCTTACTGTTAATAGATTATCTTTAAATCTAATAAGATATATTGATAACGTATTTTATATATATTGTGCCACAAATATGTAATTCAATATAATGATTTTATTTAAACAAATCTTATTTGTGCATATATTTTATACAAATTCATGTGTATTAGGAATAGCTATTTTAATAAATCTGATTATGGAAATAACAACATTTTCTCTTTTACTACCTTATAAAAAAACAGCCCCATTGGGGCTGATTGATACGTAATCTAGAGCGAAAACTATAGGTCTATCTACGAAAATTACAGAATAAACCGACTCAAGTCCTCATTTTCCACCACATCATTTAATGCAGTTGAAACGTAATTTTCATCGATCACAATTTTCTCACCACTGCGTTCATTTGCATCAAATGAAATACCGTCCATTAAGCGTTCTAATACTGTGTGTAAACGGCGGGCGCCGATGTTTTCGGTTTTTTCATTTACGCGGAAAGCAGATTCTGCAATTTTGCTAATACCATCTTGGGTAAATTCCACTTCTACCCCTTCAGTTTTCATTAACTCACGATATTGGAGAGTCAGTGAAGCATTTGGCTCAGTTAAAATGCGCTCAAAGTCATCTTTGGTAAGCGATTTGAGTTCTACACGAATTGGTAAACGACCTTGCAATTCTGGCAATAAAT
>ENA-OWMY01000501-OWMY01000501.1-metagenome-genome-assembly--contig:-NODE-501-length-11997-cov-2.816697_pt1 | contig 11997 bp, 5 predicted proteins | sample MGYA00245358_ERZ651122 | MGnify/ENA primary metagenome ERZ651122 (study PRJEB26857, sample SAMEA4031752) | metagenome | biome: human; feature: oral; material: saliva | place: Philippines | collected 2014 | study...
TCGCGTAAAACCTAATTTTTGTGCTTCTGCAATGCGGCGGTCGATGCGCGTCACGGGACGAATCTCACCACTCAAACCGCATTCACCAGCCATCGCCACGGAGCGGTCGATGGGGGTATCTACATTGCTCGACAGCACAGCGGCAATGACACTGAGGTCTATGGCAGGGTCGGTGACGCGGATGCCACCTGCGATGTTGAGAAACACATCTTTTGCACCCAGTTTGAAACCTACACGCTTTTCCAACACAGCCAAAAGCATATTGAGTCGACGCAAATCGAAGCCCGTGGCTGAACGTTGCGGTGTGCCATAGGCTGCTGTTGAAACGAGAGCTTGGGTTTCGATGAGAAAAGGTCGTACCCCTTCGAGCGCAGCGCAGATGGCTATGCCCGAAAGCGGTTCTCCACCTTGGGTGAGTAGGAGTTCTGAAGGATTATCCACAGGGCGAAGTCCCGATTGATTCATCTCATAGATTCCCAATTCAGCAGTAGAACCGAAACGATTCTTGATGCTGCGCAAAATGCGATAGAAATAATGTCGGTCGCCCTCAAATTGCAGCACGCAGTCGACGATGTGCTCCAAAACTTTCGGTCCTGCGATGCTTCCTTCTTTGGTGATGTGTCCAATGAGAAGCACAGGGACGTTGTTGTCTTTGGCATATTTGAGCAAGGCTGTCGCACATTCGCGAATTTGCGTCACACTACCTGGTGAAGACTCCACACTTTCCGTTTGCATCGTCTGCACAGAGTCCACAATGAGCAAATCGGGTTGCACCGCCTTCACCTCATCGAGAATCACTTCTAGGCGCGTTTCGCAAAAGAGTAGCGGTTCTTCGCCAGTTGCGGTGGAGTTGCCTTGCGTTGGTGGGGAAGTGCTGAGGCGGTCAGCGCGGAGTTTGATTTGTCGCTCACTCTCTTCACCACTCACATAGAGGATGCGGCGGTCGCTCATTCGCAGCACCGTTTGAAGCAACAAGGTGGACTTACCAATACCAGGTTCACCACCCAAGAGAATCAGACTTCCTGGCACAATGCCTCCTCCCAACACGCGGTTGAGTTCTGCATCGTGCGTGTCATAGCGTTCTTCTTCGGTAGCATTGATTTCAGAGAGTCGTTGTGGTTTGCTTTGCTGACGATTCAACCCTGCAGAAACCACGGCTGCAGCTCCCTTACTGGGGGTGGAAACGGGGGAAACATTGATTTCCTTAAAACTGTTCCACTGTCCACACGAAGGACAACGCCCCACCCATTTAGGAGAGTCGTAACCACAATTGTCGCAAACGTAGGCGGTCTTGGCTTTTGCCATATTTTTCTATCGTTTTGAAATCAGTGAGAGAAGACAAATTCATTTATTCTAAATCACCGAGAGCCGTTTTGAGTTCCACGAGTTCGGCACGAATACCGCGCAAACGGTCTATCACTTCTGCCGACTGCACTTCGCCTTCTTTATTCTTGCGCAATGCCTCACGAGCTGCTTCAATGCGCAAACCGCGCACCTTCACCAAGTTATAAATCACCTTAATGGTTTCTATGTCTTCTTTGGTGTATTGTCGCACACCGCGTCCCCCCTTCTTGGGAGAAATTTGGGGAAATTCGCGTTCCCAGAAACGAAGGAGTGTATCGTTTACATCCAACATTTCTGCCACTTCTCCAATGGAATAGTAGAGTTTATATTTGGGTTCTTTCGACTCAGCCATAATCTATTGATAGTGATGAGAAAAAGCGGTTGCGCCTTTCGCCTTCATCTTCCGAACGTTGACGACAAGAACACAATCGCACTAAGTGTGCTACAAATTTACGTCTTTCTTGCGAAGTGGGCAAATTGCATCTAGAAAATACGAGAACCAGAAAGAAGCACCAATCAAATAACCAAAATACCGATGCAACCAAGATCTCTGGCTTCTACGATCCTCTATAAAATGAGACAGCCCACTCTCTAGAGTAGGCTGAATAGTGACCCGAGCTCACCCGAAGTGCTAGCACCGATCTAAACCAAAGTATTCTCTGGTCTGCTACAAAAATACAGACTTTCTCTCATTACACAAAATAAAACAAGAAAAAACGACCACAATCTCAAAAAACAGTGTAAAAAGAGAATATCCCCCAAAAAACTATTTCTGTCTCACCACAAAAGCACTCTAACATCTTTCTCTTCAATTATAGAAATAACAAGGGTTATCCAAAAAAAATAAGGCTGAACCACACAAGGATTCAGCCTTATTCTTTTTATGCAACAGACAAGGAAAGAAGTACTCACCGCACTACCCTCTTGTCCAGAAATAGATGAATGATTGGGGTTTAACGCGTGTACACCGCCTTGCCGTGACTTGTCACCACGATTTCTCCATCGTGTAGTGTGGTGAGTTGACGTCCCGAAAGATCGAAGCGCGCCTCATCTGCGTTTTGTCCATTCTCACCACTTGCACCAGTAGAACGGAGTGCAGCAATGCCAGTGGGGATAACAGGTTTTTCGAATTTTCCCGTTTTGAAATACGCACGAATGGCATTGACCAAACGGAAATTGGGTTGATAATACAGATTCTCGTAGATGCTCCACACCGCTCCCTTTGTACCTCTGCCGGTCAACTCTTTTCCTTCCGCAGCTTCGGGATGCGCCACAAGGGGATAAGTTCCTCCTGCTACACTCATCAGTTTGAAATTGCTGCCTTGCTGGATAAGGCGGAATTTTGCAGGTTTATCGCCCATCGTTGCAGCCACATCTCCTTTTGCAGGTTGAAGAAACATACCCGACTTGAGATTGTAGACCACATATTGTGTGGCACTGCCACTGCGTTCGTCAGCCACAATGAGCCAGTTGGCCGCAGAGTCTGCCACACTCATTGTTTGAGCATAAGTGTCAAGCGTGTTTGTAGCACGCTTCGCATCTACATTTCTCAGCGTGGGAGCCGCAGCACCTTCGGGTTGCACGAGCACTCCCGACACTTCTGCATTGGTCAGCACATAGCAACGTTCTGCATTGAGCGCAGCCAAGTTGGTAATCGGCAAATACTTGATGACCTTACCCTTTTGTGACAACATTAGGAGTGCGGACTGAATCTCTGCTTCAGTAGCCGTAGCGAGATGAGTCTTCACCTCACCGAGATATTTTTCCACATCGGTTTTGGCGTAATGATTCCACTGACCAACACTGTTATATTCCGCCAAAAACAACTCACGCAGACGCTCCAAATTCTTCTTTTCAAAACGTATCTCAGCCACAGCCATCATACCCTCATTAGGATCATAGCCTTCGGTAAATCTCAAACGCAAACGCTGCTGCGCAGACAATTCAAGAGTCGATGAAAGCACTATTTCTTGCTGATCACCATTACCTAAGGTATAAGTGCCTTGCGTCGTTGTTTTCCCTTTGCTGTCCACCACCTGCACTACCACTTTGCGTGCGCGGTATCGGTTACCACTATGCTTAGCATCATTTTGCAACACGATGCGGTTCAAACTTGTTGCTCCCGTGTGCACAAATTCTAGGTAGTGTGGAAATCTTTTGTTACTACCACTCTGCCATTCTGTGTGCCAGAACGTTTGGGCATCTCCGTCTAACACCAACGCTGCACGACCATTACTGCCCTCACCCACAGTTTCCTCCGAACTTTTGCCTTTTAACTGCCATTCTTTTTGAGGGATTTCTTCATAAGTGTCATTCATACGCGTGTTCATACGCTGCACATCTTGCGTGTGCAGTGCCTTTGCCACATATTGTGCTTGCAGTTGTGCCAACACGGAGTCGGAAGGGAGAAAGTCGCCAGGTTCCACATATTTGAGGGTAATAGGACTGCCGGCCTTGGGTTCAATATAGCCTCCCGATTGCATATAAGCCGCATCTTCTCCATCGTAATTCATTTTGGTTTGGTATCTGTCATTGCGCGCGCCTTTGTCAGATCCACCATCGGTGTGTCCAAACCAGAATATGTTGCGATTAAACCACTCTCCGCCTTGCATAGAACGGGTAAAGATGCGACGATAGTAAGCTTTGTGCGGAATGTGTCCTTGACTGGTGGCGCCACGTGTGAACTCCTCGAGGAAGGCGTTAAATCCAGAACCAAAATAGTTGACTTGTCCTGCCATACGTTGCGAAGAGATGTAGTGCCACTTGTCGTCTAGTCCGCGCACATTATACCAAGCCGAGATAACGGTGTTCTCGTAGTTGGAACCATCTTTGAGTTGTATTTGTTCGGGTTGCACATTCACCAAAAATCTCACCCAATGTCCGGGCTTCCAATAGTCGCCATTAAGTATCACGTGCCAACCTGTACCTTCTCCGCCGAAGCGTTCCGACACGGTGTTTTTCAGAGTACTGTCTATCGCGATGGCACCACTGCGTTTATATCCTGCCAGCGTGGGATTACTATCGGTGTCGCCATTATCCCAAGAGGAGAATATCACCGTGTGGTTGGTCTTTCCATCGGCCATTCTCCCATTATTCTGAATGCCGATATAGCCATTGTGAAAACCAAAGGCTTCAACATAAGTGCCTTGAAAATCTGCATCTTCGGGAATCTGCACTTCGTTGTAAATCCAGTTGTAGACATTGCCTTGTGGTAATCTTGCATTCGTACTCTCAAACCCATTGAGGTGAAGCGAGGGAACACTGCGCCAATCAGCTAGATACACCGCATCAGCACCTTTTACATCGGTAGAAGAGATGTTGAAATTGTGCAAGGACTGACTAGGTTGCCCATTGCGCAACACAAAGCGATACCACCCTGCAGCAGGGGCACGAAAAGTGAAGGATTTAGCAGACTGATTGGTCACTATATCTTGGTTCTTGTCCACTTGATGCACATCGATGACGCCATTGTTTTGCGACTTCACCGTGTAATTGCCCTTTGGAAAACGGATGTACCACGCAGGCATATAGCCTTGTGCCGGATAACGCTCGGAATATGCTACTTTGTCGGTGCTTTTCAACTGTTTGTCTACAATGTACCCCCCTGCCGTGCCTTGGTTGGCCACACTGATAGTCCAATTGGTTGTTGTTTGCGCCATCATCATTGCTGTAAAAGCAAAACAGATGAGCGAAAGAATTGTCTTTTTCATTGTGTTGTATAGTGTATTGTGTTGCGTAGAAAAGCATACACTGCCGACTGTGCCACCTTTCATAACAACAAAATTAATGCACTTATAAGACTTGTGCAAATTTTCCCATTAGTTTCTCTCTTTTATTACGTTTTTTGACGCAGTAGGAGATTCTAATAAATATCTACATCAGTCCAGTCTATAAGCGTTAGGGCATCTATTGACTAAGCAAAAACAATCTTTGCAAAATCAGTGATATCTCCTTCAACACTAGCTTTCTCAAGGGCTGCCATATAGTTTTCTCTTTCATTGATAGTGATAACTCGCCAAGAATAACCAGCGGTGATGCGCATAACATTCATAATAAACCTCGCTGTGCGGCCATTTCCATCTATATATGGGTGAATGAACACAAAAAAGAAATGCCCTAAAATAGCCCTCACCACTGCATCCTCTTCTTGCTCCATTAGTTCCATCAACACAGGCATCGCCTCTCTCACGGCTTCTGGATGCAAGGGAGTATGTTTAGAGCCACGAATATACACATAGTTAGTGCGATAGCCTACAAGGTCTGATGGTTTCACAAGACCTGCCACTATGCAAGGTTGAAACATTTCAAAATGCCACGTTTCAAAGTCCTGTCCAACTACTGTTCCCGCTTTTTCTCCTTTCAAAATGGCTTTCACACTTTCCTTTACCTTCAAAAAGGCTTGATAATAACCTCTTGCTGCCAGTGCATTTTTGCGATCGGCATCAACTTGCTCTTCTTTAGGATTCCACTCTCCCGACCGCACTCGCTCAATCAAACCTTCTGTGACACGATAGCCTTCAATGGACAACGAATGATAGGTATCCCTCACGTAGTTCTCATCCATGCTCGATAATGCGGCCTCCACTGTCAGAGTCGTTGAAGGATAATATATATCCAGACCTTGAATTTGCTCCTTCATTTTCTTCCACATCAATTTAAGACGAAAAGCATGAGGAGAAATCACTCTATCCTCTTCGATGTTATCGACCATTTTATGTTCAAAAGGGTCATTAGGACGAAGTTCATGCCCCAATCTTGTCATAAAACTTTGGAGTTTGTCTGCCACTTCATGCTTCCCCACATTTCTGAGAGCACCTACCATCCTAGATGCCCTCACCGTGTTGCCTTCATCAGCTAATACTCTTAGCATTTCATCGGCACTTTTTAGTAGATAAAGACACGTACGAGCATTTATTGGACTATTACTAAAATAAGAGGGAGAACAATAGGCTAATGCTTCGGCCAAAGGATAAACATTTAACCCATAACGCGTTTCTTTGACCATATTTTGTGGCAAATTAGCAACAATATCAAGCAATGAATCACCATGTTTCAACGTTAGTATGTTGTTGGCAGCCTGCGGAGAACGGATAACTAATTGCGAAGGAACAATTGTTTCACCGGCATAATAATCCAAAGATTCCTCAGGAGTGAGACACCAATCATTTCCGAACCGACTGTGACAATAAGCCGAAATGAAATGCCAATATGAAGCATACCAAGTTGTACTATCTCCTTCGAGTCCAGGCATTGAAGGCATATACCAACCTCTGATAATCTGCTCAAGATAACCATTTTGCAAAAGCCTTCTTGTGTGTGTTTCCCCAAAAACACTTAAACCTTTGATGATGGAGTGACCGTTTTTTTCTTGAAACTCTTTCAATTTTCTGAGAGAGTCTGCCAGTTTTTCTTGCGTACTTGCCATTGCCTACTGTTTTATTTTGATAAACCCCAATCGGTCATTAGACCATTATGGTGTAAATTCTTATAGAGAAAATAACTTCCTGACATCTTTCTTGTTGGCATCTTGTTGTTCGTTCATTCTCGACGTAGTCCGCTACGCCTTCGAACTCACAATCAACCATCTGCTCAACAATCTAATGAAATCTGTTCAGAATCTAATGACCGATTGGGGATAAACATTTCTTCAATCTGCACCATTAGTTTTTACCCGGTGTAGGGTTATTAGTTTTTACCCAGTGCAGGGTTATTAGTTTTTATCGGTGTAAAAGTATTGCTTTTTGGCGGAAATCACAATAATTAGGCGGAAAAAAATCAGTGTTTTCACATAAGATTAGGGTTTGAGAGGTGGGAAGTGAATAAGAGAAGACAGGCTTATCGGTTAGTGGCGATGTAGATGTAGCGCGCTTATTCGTGGGATGAAGCAACCAACAGCGGAGAAGAATGGCTCTATAAGTATATGGGGAGATAAAGGGAGAAAGAGGGAAAAAAACACAAGAATCTGCACAATTAAATTGATTCTCCCTCATTTTCGTCATCTTCAGATATCAAAAACTGAGATAAATGTAGTGAGTGTTTTTCTCGCAAAAATAAGGAGAGTTTGCAGCTCGGTCTTGTGCAAAGTGGAAGAAGTAAGGACAAGGAATTACAATCTTGAATAGTGGAGGGCGAAAATCCCCCTCGCGCACGTAAGCGCACACACGCTCACGCGTACAGGCGCACATACCACAGGAGTTTTATTTTTTTGCTGTCACAAGTGTCACACTGCACGTTCTTCAACCCTTTCATACTGACGAAAACTCGACACTTACTGACCCCAAAAACGACACGTCGGTCGAAGAAAAACAACGTATCGTTTTCAACAAAACGACGTGTCATTTTCAACAAAACAACGTGTCACTTTCAACAAAACGACGTGTCACTTTCAACAAAACGACGTGTCGTTTTCTATAAAACAACGTATCGTTTTTCGTAAAACAAGCCGTCGGGATTATGACGATATTGACCCATTTCGATTTAAAGCGAATTACTTTCACGACTCTCAATCCGTATAATTATGCTGTTTGATTGTATTTTCTCGAGTTTATGGAGGATTTTTGAAGACAAACTCCAAACAAACATTAAAACAAAATACAACCATCTAGAATACAATGCTTTGAAACAAAAGTGTGACACTTGTGACAGCAAAAAGCACAAAACTCTTGTATGTGCGTACGCGCGCGAGGAAGAAATCCGGTGTTTCGCCCAAAAGCAAACAAAACAAAATGCAATAATGCTGCATATTCACAAAGAGAGAGGCTGCAACAACACAACGTGTTGCCACAGCCCCTCTGGGAAAATGAAACAAGTTACAAGTTAGAATCCTGCGTTTTGCTTAATCTTTGAATTACGATCGATGGCGCTTTGTGGGATGGGCCAGTAACGGAATTCAGGTTTGAACAAACGGTTTTCGATGACCTCACGAGTGTCAGACACTGTGGCACGAGTTTCGGGATTTGTACCAGCCATATCCACCGTTCCAGCAACGCGAGTCAAATTGCCATTGAGCACAGTTTCTGCCACCATCTTGCCAGAAGCGTCTTTCCAACGGACGATGTCGGCACGGCGGAAACCTTCTCCGGCTAGTTCCACGGTGCGTTCACGGCGAATCACTTCACGGAGTGTTTCTTTTGTGGCAGCTTTTGCACGGTCCACCTTGGGCATTCCAGCGCGGGTGCGGAGTTGGTCGATGAGGGTATAAACTTCTTCAGAAGGTCCACTGAGTTCGTTGAGTGCTTCAGCGCGAGAGAGCAACACTTCTGCATAACGGAAGACTACGACTGAGGCTGAGGTACTCCATATATCGGCATATTGCGTTTTGGGATAGAGATATTTTGCCCAAGTGAGTGCAGTCTTAGAAGAGTTGGCCGCCTTAGTGGGATAGTCAGGATTGTCTTTGCCATTGAGTTGTTTATCAAGGGTGTTGTAGACACCATTCCAATAGTCACAGCCAGGATAGAGAATAGTCTTTGCCATGCGTGGGTCGCGGTTGGCGAAGGGGTGATTCTTATCGTAGAGGGGAGACTCTTCTTTGGTCAGACCATCTTTCATAAGATACAAATCCACGAGGTTTTGTGTGGGCACGATGGACGACCATCCACCATCACCATTGTTGTAGAGCTGTCCCAAGATGGTCAATTCGTTTTGCACCTGATCGTGCTCTTCGGCTGCAATGATTTCTTTCGACTTGTTGCCAGCCATAGTGAAAGAAGCGGCATAGTCTGGGTCGAGCGCGTAGAGGTTCAAATCCATAATAGACTTAGCAGCATCAGCCGCTTGTTGCCAGTTGCCACGATAGAGTGCATAGCGCATTTTGATGGCTAAGGCAGTACCCTTGGCGATGCGTCCACTTTCTGCGGGAGCATCGGGGAGCAAAGAGATAGCGCGATCGATGTCTTTGTCGAAATGTGCCCAAACTTCGGCCTCAGTGTTACGAGGTACCTTGGCTGCTTCGGCATTGGGGAAGAAATCGTCCATAATGGGCACACCACCATACCAGAAATTCATGCGCGCATAGTCGAAAGCACGAATGGCGAGGGCTTGTCCAAGGATATTGTTGCATATCTTCTTATCAGCAATTTTGGCACGGTCGATGTTGTTGACCACATTGTTGCAGCGCGAAATGGTGCCGAAATCATAGAAAGAAGCTCCAGGGGCACTAGCTGTCCACGTGCCATTGCCCAGAGGGCGCCAACCTTCCCAAGGGAAGTTATTGTAGGCAATGTCGGAAGCTGCATCTAGATAGAAGATGGAAGAAGAACTCGCCCAGCCAGAATAAGCCGTGGTGAGAAATTTATTGACATCATCAGCACTCTTCCACGTAGTCGAAGGACTAATGGCATCGCGTGGAGTGGTGTCAAGGAAATCAGAACATGAAGTGGCCAAAAGTGCAGCGAGCGCAACTACGGCATATTTTATACGTTTCATGATAGTGTCTGTTTTGAGGTTAGAATGTCACAGAAAGACCCAATGAGTTGGTCATCATGAGTGGATAGTTAGAACCACGTTCCACGTAGGTTTCAGGGTCTGTATGCACCTTCATACCGTCGATGGTGAGGAGGTTTTCAACAGAGTAGTAGCAACGCATCTTGGAGATGCCCAGCACTCGAGTGACACTTTGTGGAAGAGTATAGCCTAATTGGATGTTCTTGAGACGAACGTGACTGGTGTTACTCAACCAGAAAGAGCTCATGACACGACGCCAGTGGCTCATTGACTGCTCACCCTCTACGATGCGAGGCATCTGAGGATTGGTCTTGTTGTAGGTCCAGGAATTGCGCCATGCGATAGAGGGGTGTGAGTTATCACCTTGGAAGTCACCATAGATTTCAGAACCGAGTACGCGTTGTGCACCTGCATATCCTGAGAGGATGGCTTGGAAGTCGAAATTGCGCCAACCGAGGTTGAGCACCATACCGAAGTTCCATTTAGGTTGTGCTGTGCCGTGATAGGTGCGGTCGTCTTCGGTGATTTTGCCGTCGCCATTGGTGTCTTTGTAGATCAAGTCACCAGCATGGAATTTATTGCCACCGAAGGGATAACCTGCTTGTTTGCTATATTTATCCATCCAAGCTTTTGCTGCCTCTTCAGTGGGGAAGAATCCGTCGGCTTCATACATATAGTAGGTGCCATAAGCACGCCCAACGGCGTTTCTTTGGTTGCCACTTGGCAGATAGTCTACACCTCCGAGATTGAGGATTTCATTCTTGTTGTAAGACACGTTGGTTTGTGCTCCAAACGACCAATCTCCCCATTTCTTTTGATAACCGAGGGTGAGTTCTACACCACTGTTGCGCATAGCGCCTACATTGTCCATGTAGTCACCAAGCATGAATTCGAAAGGAACAGGCACGCGCATGATAATGCCAGTGGTCTTGCGGTCGTAGACATCGAGGCTACCGGTGAGGACATTCCACAATTGGAAATCAACACCTACACCCCAAGTGCGAGCTTCTTCCCAAGAGATGGTGGTTTGTTTGTAGCTACCTTGATAGTAACCCGTGTTGGGTTTGCCATTGAAGTTGCTCACTCCACCAATGTTATAAGTATTGACTGCTGGATAGTAGTCATTGAGTGCGTCTTGGTTACCAAGAATACCCCATGAAGCACGCAACTTGAGATAATTGAGCCAGCCTTTGGTGTTCTCCATGAAGGATTCTTCAGAGATGCGCCACGCTGCAGAGAATGAGGGGAAATAGCCCCAACGATGTCCTTTTGCAAAACGTGAAGAAGCGTCTGCACGCAAGTTGGCTTCAAAGAGATAACGTCCCATCAAGTCGTAATTGACACGGCCAAAATAGCTCAACATATTCAAATCGCGAGAATATCCGCCGTTGGTTGCAGTGGCTGATTCACCAGCATTCATATCGGTGAGTTCATTGCCAGGGAAATTCTTGCGCTCTCCAGAGAGTCCGTGATAGTGAAAACGTTCGGCATGATAACCTCCTAGGAATTTGAATCCGTGGATGCCGAACTGCTTGTCGTAGTTGAGCGTGAGATCGAGGGTTGTGCGATAATCATCGCCAAAGCCTTCGTTTAGTTTGTTGGGAGAGGTTTCTTTATTGGAATTGTAACGGAAATACTTCAAAAAGGCTTGTTCATAAGCATTGTCGGCTACGTGTCCAAGTTTAGCACTCAACATCAAATTGTTGAGCAACTGATAGTCAAGACCAAGGTTAGCAGTGATTTTGCGTTTTTCGTTCTTCACGGGTTCGTTGGCTTCTAACCACGCAATAGGACTACCATCACCGATGGTGCCGTAAGTACCGTCTTTGAAGTGGGCAGGAATCCAAGGTGCAATGATGTTGAGCTGACGAATGATTTGGTCAGAACCACCACCGACATAGTTATTATTGGGGTCGTTGTGGTTGTCTTGGATGAAGTTTAAGCCAACGTGACCGGTGAGTTTCGAAGAGAAATTGAAGTCTAAGTTGGTGCGCATAGTGAAACGCTCACGATTAGACGACTGCAAGATGCCTTCTTGGGTGAGATAGCCAGCAGAGGCCATATATTTCACCAAATCCGAACCGCCTGTAACATTGACACTGTGTGATTGTTGCACGCCTGTTTTATAAGCAAGTCCGTACCAATCGGTGTTGGGGTGTCCCTCGGGGTCGCTACCGTCCTTGAACTTCTTCAGGTCATCGTCCGAGA
>ENA-OWMY01000503-OWMY01000503.1-metagenome-genome-assembly--contig:-NODE-503-length-11965-cov-3.696725_pt1 | contig 11965 bp, 8 predicted proteins | sample MGYA00245358_ERZ651122 | MGnify/ENA primary metagenome ERZ651122 (study PRJEB26857, sample SAMEA4031752) | metagenome | biome: human; feature: oral; material: saliva | place: Philippines | collected 2014 | study...
ATCTAATTCTTTTAATAAGTTAATATCAAAAATAATAACAATAAAGACTAATCAATGAAGTATCATCAACGCATGTTTAGAACTTTAAGAAGGTTACCTTCTTTGGTGTTTCTGACAACTTTTATCTTGATGCTTTCGTGGAGTTCTCCTGCTTCTGCACAAGTAGCGGGTAAGAAATTCTCGATTTCGTTTAAGGATAAGAGTGTTGCTCAGATTTTGGATTTCATTTCTACAAAGGGAGACTACAAGATTAATTACTCTGACGATGTTAAGAACGACACGTTGCTTCTTACGATATCGTTTGAGGATGTAGACGAACTGAGTGCTGTGGAAAATCTATTGTCTCACTCATCTTTCGTCTATAATATTGATGGCAAGGTGATTGATGTGTTCAAGATGAAGAACGCAACACAAGGACAATACACGATTCGTGGCACAGTAAAAGACAAAGACGGATTGGGAGTGCCTTTTGCTATTGTGCAAATTAAGGGTACGTCGCAAGGTGTTACCGCTGATATTGACGGTAACTTCTCAATGCCTGTAGAGAAAGAGGAGGGGACGATTACTATCTCCAGCGTGGGCTATGATGCTAAAACGCTAAAGTATCATGCTGGTAAAGCTATGAACGTTATCCTGACTTCTTCAGCTATCGCAATGGGTGAGGTTACGGTTGTTGCCTATGGTAAGCGTAACACACGTGAGCAAGTGGGTGCTGTGGCTTCTGTAAAAGTTGAGGATTTGCAGAAGGCACCAACCGCAAGTATTGAGAACCTCTTGCAGGGTCGTATGGCAGGTGTAGATGTAACCAACCTCTCTGGTTCACCTGGTGGTGGTGGTTCTCGTATTACTATTCGTGGTTTCAGCTCTCTTAATCAGAAGGGTATCAATGATGGTTCACCTCTCTATGTGATTGATGGTATTCCTGTGTCAAGTAGTGCAGGAGATGCAACGGTTGGTATTAACCCATTGTCAGGACTCGATCCTTCAAGTATTGAGTCTGTACAGGTACTTAAGGATGCTGCATCAGCGTCCCTCTATGGTTCACGTGCTGGTAATGGTGTTATCCTTATTACAACGAAGAAGGGTAAGTCTGGACGTTCTGAAGTAAGCTTTAATTTCTCACAGTCTCTTTCTTGGTTGCCAAGTACGCCAATGCAAACCCTTGGTAAGGGTGAACGCGATATTGCGCTTCTTCTTGCAAAGAGCCAGAGAGGTGCACATTATGATTATATCACAGATAAGTTGATTTATCCTGGTTCTTATAAGGATTCCTATGGTTGGGATGCTGATAACGATGGTGCTTACGACTATTTGTGGCGTAATGGTAGGGTGTTAGACCCAGAACGTCGACTGCCAGGTATTGCACAAGATTCACTTAACACCTTCTATAATAACAGAACAAACTGGTGGAAGTATGCCTTCCGTGTTGGTAAGGTAACCAAGGCTGATATGTTGCTGGCTGGTGGTACTGACAATATTCGATATATGGTTAATGCTGGTGTCTATAATGAGACTGGTATTATGATTAGTTCTAACTTCCGTCGTTTTAGTTTGTTGAGTAATCTTGATTTCAATCTGTCAACAAAGTTGAGTGCTTTTACACGTATTAATCTTACATATGCTACGCAGAAAGCTGGAGCAGATGGAGGTCGTGTGCAGGGATTGACATTCGACCCGAAACGTACATCAACTCTCTTGCCTGGTAAGGGTAGTACTGCTGAGCAAGTGGCGTTGAGGCAATTGAAGGATATTGATAAGACCAACTCAAACTATAATGTTCGTTTGAGTGTCGGTTTGAACTATAACATCTTGAAGGGTCTGAAGTTCTCTTCTACTTATTCACTTGACCATTACTTCACACGTGTGTACATGTTCACACCTGATTATCTGAAGTATGATAAGAAGTCTGAGGTTCAGGCTTCCAATATTGCAATGACGAATATCCAGACAGAGAATATTCTTACTTACAACTTGGCATTACCAAGTGAGCATAAGTTGGAGTTGATGGCTGGTATGACTTATAACTATGATTTGTTGCAAAATTTAAGTGGTACAGCAAAGGGTGGTCCTACTAACTCTATCAAGTATGCTGGTGAGGGCTGGCCTTCACTCTTCAATGATGGTGGAACAGTAAGAGCAGCACAGAGTTTCCTTACTAACCAGCAGGAGCAGTCATTGCTCAGTTTCTTGGGTCGTGCTGCTTATAGCTATAAGAAGCGTTACATGGCAGAGCTTTCTATCCGTGCGGATGGATCAAGTGTGTTCGGTAAGGATGTACGTTGGGGTACCTTCCCTTCTGTAGGTCTTGGTTGGGCATTCAGTGAAGAGCACTTCATGAAGAAGTTCTGGTGGTTAAGCTTCGGTAAACTTCGTGCTTCTTGGGGTAAGTCTGGACAGAAGTTCCAGGAGCCTTATTTGGCATTGGGTGTGATGGAGGAGAGTAACATCTTTAACGGTTCGTTAGGTCTTATCCCACAATCTATGGCTAATAAGAAGTTGACTTGGGAGGAGAGTGATCAGTATGACCTCGGTCTTGACTTGCAGATGTTGGATTATCGTTTGAAACTCAAGCTCGATTATTACTATAAGTATTCAAGCAAGCTGTTGATGCAGTCTTATCTTCCAGGTAATGTCTTCCTTGCTACAAGTATGTGGGACAATGCATCTGCTATCTCTAACGAAGGTATCGAGTTCGAGGCTCAGTATGATGTTATCCGCAAGAAGAATTGGAACTGGAGCGTGGGCTTCAACCTTTCTCATAATAAGAACATGCTGCGTAAGACATACAATGGCGAAGACCTTAATGATAAAGTCTTAGGTCGTCCAGTCTATGGTATCTATACTTTCAAGGATGAGGGAATCGTTCAGAAGGAAGAGGATATCCCAATGTATCTTAATGCATCAGGTAAGCAGATTCCACTTTACTTCCAATCAATCAATAATCCTTTGCGTGTGGGCGGAAGAAAGATTAAGGACCAGAACTATGATGGTGTGATTGATGATAAGGACCTCTATTATGCTGGTAGCACACTTCCTGCTGTTTATGGTGGTTTGAATAGCCACTTGGAGTGGAAGGGATTGAGCTTTGATGTACTCTTCAGCTATACTATTAGCCGTAAGGTTATGAATATGTATAAGAACAGTGCCTTCACCTTTACAAAGGACTTCGGTGTAATCATGAACTACTTCCACGCTGGTGATTTCTGGACAACAAGCAACAGAGATGCGAAGTATCCATCACTTGAGTTTGCTGATAAGGATTATGTAGGTCAGTTTGATGGTAACGTAGATTCTAACATTGAGAATATTAGCTTCCTACGACTCAAGCAGTTGGTTATTGGTTATCAGATACCTAAGAACTGGCTGAAGGGTTCATTCATCAAAGATGCTAATGTTTACCTCAGCGGAGAGAATTTATTCTTGCTTACCAATTACTCAGGAGTAGATCCAGAAATTATTAATCCTTATTCTGGTAAGGACGATGGAACACAGTATCCATTGAATAGAAAGGTTACTTTGGGTCTCAACTTAAAATTCTAACAGAAATGAAGAAGATTATAATGCTCTCAATATGTGGTTGTCTTCTGTCCTCTTGCAGCCTTGACTTGCAGCCTGAGAACGGATTGACTTACAGCAACTCGTTCAATACAGAGAAAGAGTTGAATGCGACAACCACTTCTATTCAATATTATATCAACACCGTTGTTGGCAATAACTATGTTCTTTCCACAGCAGGTATGAAGGCTGACGTGATTCTTGATGGCAAGCAGTTACGCGAGTGGAATCCACGAACAGTAATTACAAGTGAGTATTCATGGAAGGGTCTTTACGACATTATCTTTGAATCAAATCTATTGCTTGATAATATAGATAAGACAAAGGACTTGACTGAAGATCGTCGGAAGTATCATGTAGGACAAGCTGAATTTGCTCTTGGATTGTCTTATTTCCTTTTGGCACAACGTTATGGTGAGGCAATCATCACTGATAATTCTTCAGAGATAAAGCCTTACTCTCTCTCTTCACAGAGTGATGTGCTTAATGCTGCAATAGAACATGCAAAGAAAGCATTGGATATTTTGCCTACATGGGATAAGTTGACAGACTTGAATGGTGTTTCTATTACTAATCGTCAGACAGCTTCAAAGGGTACTGCTGCAGCCTTACTCGCACAGATTTATGCGTGGAAGGGTAGTGTGACAGAACTTTATAAGTTGCAGGGTAATGCACAAGAAGATTATCAGAAGTCTATCGATTACTCAACACAGCTTATCGATGGTCAGGTCGGTAACTATCAGCTTTGCTCTTCACCAGAGGAACTCTGCACGTATCTGTCTAATGAGAAGTCTCCTAATCCAGAGGCAATCTTCAGCTTGTACTTCGATAAGACGCGCTCAGAGAATGTTGTTTCTCCTAATGAAGTGGCACAGAACTTTGTGAGCTGGCCTGTAAGAGAGGATCAAACATTAGCCGATTTACCATCAAGTAGTACCTATCAGCTTTATGCTTCAACAGTAGAAAGTTTGTTCCCTGATACTACTGATCAGCGTCTACAGGCATTTTTTTATCAGTGGGGTACCTCACATGAGGTAGATGGAACGGATTACGCCATTATGTATAAGTTCAGAAAAGCAATTATGGATGCCGATCAGTATTCTGCAAGTGGTAAGACCTATCGTACGGTAGATGCTGACTATGTTTACTGGCGTCTGGCTGATTTCTATCTGTTGAGAGCAGAGTGCTATCAGAAGTTAGGCAACGATGCAAAGGCTATCGCTGACCTTAATGTGATTCGTTCACGTGCTGGTGCACTTTCTTATCCATCAACCTACGATACAGAGGGACTGAAGAAGGCTATCTTCCTTGAACGAGAGAAGGAGTTTATTGGTGAGAATGATGCACGTTATGCCGATGTCATTCGTAATGGATATGTGAAAGAAGAACTGCAAGGTAAGTTCCTTTTGCTGACCAATCAAGACATTCAAGGCGGTGCACTCTTCCTTCCACTTCCAAAGGATGCATGGCAGGATAAAGATGGACACGTTATTAATACCCAGTTGCGCCAGAAGCCATATTGGCAGGCTTATAACTAATAATGGGTTAGGAACGTTACAATAAATATATTGTTTGATATATGAAAAAGATTATATATATAATAGCTGTGTGTCTGACAATGGGAGTACTCTCCAGTTGTACCAAGTATAACTTTGATGACACAGGTCTTGCTAATGGTAAGCACGATATGACGATGTGGGAATACTTCAAAGGCGATAGCTATAATTGGGATTCTCTTTGCGTGATGACTGAGCGTGCAGGTTTAGTTTCTCTTTTCCAAGGTACAAGTCAGTATGGCAAGAACTTCACGTTCTTTGGTCCTACCAATCATAGTATCAATCGTTATCTCTATGATAATGGAATGACGAGAGTGTCAGATATCCCTGTTGCTGACTGTAAGAAGTTTATCTTAAATTGTGTTTTACCTAACAAGCGAGTGATGCTTGATGATTTTAAGGAAGGTGTTAAATCTTCTGATGCATCAACACCAATCGGTAAGGGTGGTGAGACAGTAGAGATGGCTTCTGGTAATCAGTTGTGGATTTATACATTCCGTGAGTCTTACAACAGTGTTCCTGGTGCTGGACCGTTGCGTATCCACTTGGTCTCCCCAACGACCACTAAGACTTCTGACGTTGCTTCATGTAATATTGAAACAAACACAGGAGTGGTTCACTCACTTGTTTATGACTTCAACTTAACCGACTTTTAAAAATGAAAAAGATGAAGAAAGGAATCGCATTGCTATGCCTTATGGCCCTTACAATAGGTTTTATGGTATCATGTAGCAAAATGGATGTAGGCTATCTGAGAACAACTGGAGCATCTTTTACTCCCGATTCTCTTAATGCTTTCCATAACGTCGATGCAACGAGTGAGCGTGGTATTAATAAGTTACCATTCGTTTCAACACGTATCCAAGGTGTTGCTGGAACCAACCCTATCAATTATGAGTTGTTTGGGGTTAAGGCTGACAATCAGGAACAAGCACAGTTGTTTATGAAACTCTATAAGGAGGGCAAGATTTCTGTTACCGGTGGTCTGATTGTTGTCACACAAGAAGCTACGCAACAGTTGGCAAACGGCAGATATCGTCTCTCTCTTAAGGTGTATAATCAAGACCATGAGGTAGTCTTGGAAGACATCTTTAAGGTTGTAGTAACAGATGATGAGCTGCCTGTCGAGTAATTTCGATAAAGGTATATTGTAGATGTATATACTACGTTCAGCATTGACTTTAAGCGTATTCCTCTCATGTATTAAAAAGATAGATATGAATAAAATCAATGCTGTAAGTAGGATACAGTTTAATAAATAGATTGAATAAAATAATCCATTAAAAACAGATTAAATATGAAAAGAAGAAGATATATCTTACTGCTTGTATCTCTTTTGATGATGGCAGTACAGCTTCGTGCACAGCAGGGTACAGAAGCCGCAAATGGTATTAAGTTCTTTAAGGGAACTTTCAGTGAAGCTTTGGTAAAAGCTAAGCAAGAGAATAAAATTCTGTTTGTTGACTTCTACGCAGTGTGGTGTGTTCCTTGTAAGAAGATGGCAAAGACAGTTTTCACACAAGAGGAAGTTGGAAAGTATTTCAATGAACACTTTATCAGTCTGCAGTTAGATGCAGAGAAGGGTGAGAATGTTGATATCGCTAAGAACTATAAGGTAGCAGCATATCCAACAGTAGCTTTCATTGCACCAGATGGTAAGGCCTTGTCTGTGAATACAGGTGCGATGGATAAGGATGAACTCATGGAGGCTGCTAAGATTGCTGCAGGTGAGAGTGTAAGTTTTGAGGAACTTTACAATAAGTACAAGACTGATAACAACGACCTTGACGTTCAGCAGCAACTTCTTCTCAAGGCGCCATCTTTCTTGCAGGCGCAAGAGGGTATGGATGCAGATAAGTGGGTAACACGTTTGCAGAAACTTTATAAGAACTATGTAGCTGCTAAGGCACCATTGAAGCTTATCAATGAGAATGACTATCGTATCATTCTGACATTGGAGGGTGATGAAGATAAGGAGCACAAGCAGTATATGATTGACCTTATGAACGACCACCTTGATGATTGGATGAAGAAACTTGGTAAGGCACCTGCCTACTACATTGTTGAGGCTAACGACATCTTTGCTGAGGATATGGCAAAGGATGGCAACGTAAAGTATAAGGACTATGTAGAGAAAGTTAAGAACCAGTATGCAAAGGCATACGAGGTTGTTGGCTTGACAGGTATTACTCCATACGAGAAGGCTAAGCTCTACTTTTATGCTCTTTTCAACTTGTATAAAAACAAGGATGTGAATGGCTATGTGAAAGCTATGGAGACCTATTTTGGCAAGATGGAGAATAACCTCCGTTCAGCCGACTATGGTAAGGCTGCACAGAACCTCTACATGGCTGCAGGCAAGAGTCTGAAGGCTAAGGATCATGAGGTAGCTATCAAGTGGGCTGAGAAAGCTTTGTCACAGGAAGATGCTGTGATGGACCGTGTCAACTATATGGTAATGATAGGTGACTCTTATCGTGAATTGAAGAACTATACCAAGGCACGTGAATACTATAACCAGGCATTTGCTGAGACACTCCGTTTAGAGAATATGGAGATGCCACAGGCTATGTTGCAGGGTGCAATTAAGCAGAAGCTCTCTACGCTCGAACTCCTTGAAAAGTAAACAATGACTATGTTCAAGAATATCACTAAATGCCTATCGAGCGTGCCAGTGGCACTGCTCATAGGCTTTTTGTTTTTTCCCTTCAGTCCTGTCAATGCACAGATGAATGGATTGCGAAAGGGAAAACTGGCAAATGGGCTTACTTATTATATCTATAATGATGGTTCTGCTACTGGTGAAGCGCAATACTACCTCTACCAGAATGTAGGTGCTATCTTGGAGAATGATGAGGAAATGGGATTGGCGCACGTGTTGGAGCATTTGGCTTTTAATACGACAGACCACTTCCCTAATGGTGTGATGAACTTCCTTCGCAGCAATAATCTCAATGACTTTGAGGCTTTCACAGGTGTTGATGATACGCGTTATGCGGTTCATAACGTACCAACCAATGATGTGAAACTAAATGAAAATATGCTTTGGGTGCTCCGTGACTGGTGCCATGGCGTCAAGATAACCCCTAAAGACATTGAAAAGGAACGTGGTATTATCCTTGAGGAATGGCGTCATCGTTCGGGAGTAGACCGTCGTCTGACAGATGCCATTGCCCCTGTTGTTTATAATCATGCTGGTTATGCTACTCATAATGTGATTGGTTCACAGAAGATATTGGAGACCTTCCAGCAGAAGCAAGTAAAGCAGTTTTATGATAAGTGGTACCGTCCTAATATGCAGTTTATTGCCGTTATCGGTGATGTGGATGTCGACCAGATGGAGAAGAATATCCAGACAGTTTTCAAGACATTGCCAGCTAAGCAGGCTCCTGCTGTAAATCCACAGACAAGACAGATTCCTGATAATGCTACACCACTCTATATGCGTTTCATTGACCCAGAGAACAAGAGTGCTTCTTTTGGTCTTTATCAACGTTATGAGGTGAAGGGCAACGCTCCAGAAGAGGACCGAGTACGTCAGTTTATCTTCACTAAGTTCTTCAACACATTGGCTCCAAAGCGTTTTGTGATGTTGAAGAATGCTGATAAGGAGAGTTATATTGCTGCTGAGGTGAGTCTATCTCCTTTGGTACGAAACTATTATCAGATGGCATGGGATATGGTTCCCTATCAGGGTAATGAACAGAAGGCGCTTCAGCAGATGTTAGCTGTACGTGATAACTTGCGCGACCAGGGTTTTACTGCTGCTGAGTTCAATGCTGAGAAGGAAAAGATGTACAATGGTATGAAGGACGTTCTTGAGGCAAAAGGATTAGGTACACCAGACAATGCTTTGATGCTTTTCCGTCAGAACTTCCTCTATGATATTCCTATACAAGACTTCCGCGGACAGATTAACCGTAACCTTGAGACTTTGGTTGAGTTAGAGGTTGAGGATATGAATGCTTGGATGAAGTCATTGCTTAATGACAATAATCTTGCTTTTGTCACTTATTCTAAGTCACAGAGTGAGATGAATATTACCGAGAACGACCTTATGGCTGCATTGAAGGAAAAGAGTTCATTCAGCGATATGGCTCGTGCTGATGGTATGAAGCCTATCAGTCAGTTGATTGACTTCCCTCTGACAGGAGGAAAGATTGTTTCTGAAAAGCAGTTGAAGACTTTGCAGGCAAAGGAGTGGACACTCTCTAATGGTGCAAAAGTCCTTTATCGTTATGTTCCAGAACTGAGTGGTAAGTTCCTCTTTGCAGGTTCTGCAGAAGGTGGAAAGTCTATTGCTCCAGCACAAGAACTTGCTAACTATAATGCAATGCGTTCACTCTTGATGCAGTCAGGTGTATATAATTACAACCGAAATCAGTTGGCGCAGTGGCTACAGGGTAAGAATATCAATCTCTCCCTCTCATTGGAAGACTACAGTGACGGTATCGGTGGTAATGCACCTGTTGACAAGGCTGACGATTTCTTCAGCTATCTGTATTTGATTCTGTCACGTCAGAACTTCTCAAAGTCTGCCTTTGATAAGTATGTCCAGCGTAACCTCTACGTTTATGAGAATCGTGCAACAACAGGTATGGCTGCCGTACAGGATTCTATCCAGCAGTTGCTTTATCCGGTTAGTGCGATGAATCCACGTCAGGATGAGGCTTTCTTTAAGTCAGTTCAGTTTGATAAGTTACAGGAACAGTTCCAGGCACATCTTGGTGATGCATCACGTTTCACCTATTGTCTTATTGGTGATATTCCAGAAGCAAAGGCAAAAGAGTTGGTGCTTCGCTATATCGGTTCTCTCAAGGGTGAAGGTAAGCCTGTGAAGACTGCTATCCAGCCAATGGATTTCTCGTCATCTACACCTGTTATCAAGCGTACTTTTGAGACCGAAACAGAAGGTGGTATGGCAGAGATTGAGATTTCATTTGCCAATAAGCAGAAACTTTCTGAGCGTGAGCAAGCTGCTTTGGAAGTGATGCGTGGACTTTTGGAGCGTCGTTATTTTGATGTATTGCGTGAGAAAGAGCATCTTACTTATACCGTAGGTGTACAGAGCAACTATACTTCACAGCCAGTAGCTGGCGAGAGCCTTAACATTCATCTTTCTACAGCGAAAGAGAATGCAGACAAAGCTGTTAGCCTTGTTTATAGTATTCTTGATGATGTAAAGGCTGGCCGTTTCTCTGCAGATGAGTTCAAGGCTGCAATGGTACCTTTGGCTGTTGATGAGGAACAATCAGGTGCAGCATCACAGTCAAACAGTGACCCATCAGTTTGGATGGCTTTATTGAACATCTATGCTGAGACGGGCAACGAGCTATCTCCAAATGATAATGCCGCTTCTGCACCTGTTTTCAAGACCCTCACACCACAAGATATCACTGCTGTGGCTATGAAGGTGATGACAAATGCTAAGCAGCGTGAGATTATCGTTAAGCCTGCTGCGCAGGAAGGTAAACATACCTTTAAGTAATTAATGGTAAGTAAATATAAAAAAACAGAGGTGTACCAAGAGTGCACCTCTGTTTTTTTTGACTTTGTACAAGATGTACTGAATAAAGTAAAGATGCAAAATATACAAGCAGTCTTTATTTCAATATTTTAGTTGCAAGTTTATATGTGAAGAATATTCGTGGGTTAGATAAATCCCACTGTATTACCTCCTGCTGTATCAAATCTGGATATTTTTTGCTTATATCCTTTAACGCATTACCTACGGATTTCCTAAGATACTCACTTTCATCTTCTTTGTGTTTGCTGATCAATGCTATAGCAATCATTGGATTTTCTTTGAAAAATGGTCGATTTGTCCAAATTCTCAATCCCTCTGTTACAGCACGAACAACATTTGGATTGTTGTCGTTTATCCATTCTTCAATGAGAGGTAAGGATGATTCATATCCTTTGTACTTGCAAATTTCGTCAAAGGCTTTTGCAAGCATTTCTTGTACTCGCCAGTTTTTATCGATAGAAACTTGCTCTTTCAGAAAATAGAGAGCTTTTTTATCTGTTGTAGCTAATTTGCCCAATATTGATGTAGCCAACATTCGTGCTTGATATGCTTTATGTTCAAGTAGAGTGATGGCATATTTAAAGCACTGTTCTTTTGAATTTGAAGAAAGGATTTCATTAGTTCCATCAATGATATGTTGAAATCCGTGCTCAATTTCTAAAATTCGACTTAATACATTTTCTACACTCATAACGATCTGTTTTTTAGCTTTTTATAATCATTGTAACAATGTATCTCATCACGCTGTAAGTAAATAGAACCAATTATTCTAATGTCTTGTGTGGATTTATACGCTCTGAAACTATTTAAAAGTTTAGTCCTATTCTGTTCAATGCAAATATAGAAAAAAGGTTGTGAACTTCCAAGAATATACACAACCTTTTAGCAAAAATCTTTTTATTTCAAAGTTGAAGCTATATACTTAATGAGTCCTTCTCCCGATTATTTGGTTCTGTTGTTACATACGTGGATACTTTTCGTATAGATTTAACAGAAGAAGCGAAGTTATTTATTAAACAAAAACATAGCTAAATCAGTCAACTGTCTATTCTATTATTATCCTCCGACACAGAAAACCTTTTTACCTTTATACTTAAAAAACGTAGGTAGGGGTTTGAAAAATCATTACATATTTTTGAACAAAAGCTCTATAAATAACGGCAAAAAGACGTCTAAAAGGTGTGTTTGTAACTTGCAGATAGTCAGTTAGTTGTAAAGTAATGTAGGAAGAGGTGCTTAATTGGACTTCAAAAGGGCGTTAGTTAGCCCTCAAAAGGGCACCTATTGCAAGTCAATTAGGCGTCTTTTAGAAGCCAAAAGAGCATGT
>ENA-OWMY01000505-OWMY01000505.1-metagenome-genome-assembly--contig:-NODE-505-length-11928-cov-7.780089_pt1 | contig 11928 bp, 12 predicted proteins | sample MGYA00245358_ERZ651122 | MGnify/ENA primary metagenome ERZ651122 (study PRJEB26857, sample SAMEA4031752) | metagenome | biome: human; feature: oral; material: saliva | place: Philippines | collected 2014...
GAATGGAATGGAATGGAATGGAATGGAATCAACGTGAGTGCCTCTTTGTCCACGCCCGCCATAATGCGTAAAAGGGTAGATTTACCCGCACCATTTAAGCCCAATACCCCGATTTTCGCACCAGGGAAGAAGCTCAAAGAAATATCTTTCAAAATATGACGCTTCGGTGGCACTACTTTGCCCACGCGATGCATCGTATAAACAAATTGAGATGACATCTTCTATTCCTTATAAAAAAATTCACCCTATTCTACTTGAAAACAGGGCGAAAATATAGGAAACAAGCGGACGGATTTTGCAAAAGTTTTGCGGAATATGACCGCTTGTCAGCCAAATTACTTAAAAGAGGTAATCAAGCTCACAAGAATGCTCTTTTGCTGATCATTAAGATCTTTTATTAAACGGATTAAAACTTCATCTAATGCGGAGTAATTCTGTTCTTCCTCACCGCCGTATCTTAACCAATTTGGTTCTACATTTAACCATTTCGAGAGTGTCTCTATCTTGTCAAATGAGGGAATCGCTAAACCATTTAACCATTTATAAACTGCCTGAGGTGTGACGGCATTCGTTGGGTGTAATAACCCAAATTTTATAGCAATTTGACTTGTTGTAAGGCCTTTAGGGTATTCAGCCTTAATTGCGGTTGCCAGCCTTTCGCTAAATTTATCTTTTTCGTTTTTTATCTTCATAGATAAAAATTATCGAAAATTTTTAAAGCTACAATTGAACTAATTTAGTTTTTATTTTAAACTATTTTGGTTTTTTATTGGTTTTATTAGGAGTTATATGTTACCAGTACTATTAGGCGTTCCAGTTGCTATTTTTGCAGTTAAAAAAGTTGTAAAAGGACAAGTTTCAGATGCTATTGCTAATGGGATCAAAGAAGCTAAAGGACAAATTTTACATACAATGTTAATTTATCAAACTGAAAGCATTGTTAAATTATTCTTTAATGTCATTTTATTTCTTATTGCAACGCTTTTAATCCCTAAAATATTCAGTAAAGAGTTAGCAATCATGGTTGTTTGTAGCGTATATTTGGTATCAATTATTGAGGCATCTATATCGACCATAAGGAAATTACCAACATTTCTACAAATAGCATTTGAATATAAATTTAATTTGAGTAGTTTTATTTACAATCAGACTTATGAGGAAGTATTAGATAATGTATATAGAGAAACAAGGAATTTAAGTCCATTAAAAAAAACAATGAACTATTTCTTTGGAGATGATGAGCGAGTAATTGCGAGAAAAATTACATCAGGAGCTGTCGGTAGTATTTATACAAGAGTGATAAATATTATAATTAGAATTATTTTAATGTTTTTCGCTTATTTATTGATATTTAGAGTTCTGATTGCTCCATTCTTAATGGAGAACGCTACAGGATTAAGTATGTTTAAATCTGCTATTTACCCTATTTTTTATACTTTAGACTACTTCTTTGGAACTTCATTATTAGGTATTATATTATGATAATAGCTATTATTTTTGAGATCATTATTGGATTATTTATTCTTAATTTTGCTTGTAATATATTAAAGGCTTTATTAGAAGAGTTTTGTGATAATTTACCAACTATACTGTTAGGTTTATTATTAATTGGTGGAGTAGTTTTTCTAATTCTTTGGCTTAGCAATAGCCTATCTTGATTAAAATTTATATTATACGACTATGGTTAGAGTAATTTTTATTATCTTTGTTTTTATAAGTGGTTTAATTACTTTTCCTATTTATAATAGCCTTATTAATACTAAGGAAAAAAGTGCTAAATTAAATAGTATGTACATAGGAAATTATGTTAAACAAAGTAAAGAGTTGGTAAGTTATAAATACTTTTATACAAATGCTGCAATGTTTGAGAATAAGAAAAACATTTATGGTTTTGATTTACCTCTTACTTCAAAAAAATTTATTATTTCTTATAGTGGTAAAGCGGCATTAGGTGTTGATTTATCTCAGATTAAAACTGACATTAAAGGTAATAAAATCATTATTTCTAATTTAGGAAAAGTAAAAATACTTTCCAATGAATTAGATGAGAAATCAATGAAAATTTTCGATGAATCAACTTCATTATTCTCTAGTTGGAATATCAAAGATTATCAGAACTTCTTTGCAGATCAAAAAGGAGAAGTTGAGAAAAAAATAATGGAAAGCGAACTTCCTCAACAAGCTAAAACGTCAGCAGAAGAAACGATAAAACAACTTCTAATGCTCAATCCACAGATCTCCTCTCAATATGAAATTGAATTTAAAGATAAATAGACTACGATTAAGCTGTAATCGTTATTTAAAAGTATAATAGAAAATATTGAAAAAAATGGGCTAACTCCTTATACAATAAGAAGTTAGTCCATTTTTTAGCATAGTAGACAAAAAAAGCTACTAACATTTTGAAAAATAAACATTAGCAACTCTTTTTTGCTACACCTATATTTTGTTTATGCTGACTTGAATGACTTTTTCTTATAGGTTTATTATAACCTAAATGAGATTTTTAGCCGTTATCTAGCACAACTCCTAAATAATAGTTAATCCACCAACTTCGTTCCATATAAGTAAGTGTAACCAAATGGACTTTGTTTGTAGTCTTGCACACGTTTGCTAGTTGGGGCAAAGTTAATTGAGTGAGCCACGTTAATCCACGGGGCTTGCTCGTTTAAAAGCACCTGAGCTTGTTCGTAAAGTTTGGTACGTTCGCCTTTGTCCGATAAGCCAATCGCTTTATCTAATAAAGCATCTAACTCTGGGCTATTAAAACGTGCGTAGTTGCTGTTGCCGATATTTGATGAACCAAATAACGGCGATAAGAAGTTATCAGGATCGCCATTATCGCCAGACCAGCCGTAAGTCCCTGCCGTTAATTCGCCTGCTTTAGTACGTTTAATGTAGTCCCCCCATTCGTAGGTCACTAATTTCGCTTTTACGCCAATTTTTTCCCAGTCCGCTTGAATAATTTCTGACATACGGCGTGGATTTGGGTTAGAGGCACGCACTACAGGCTGTACCCAAAGTTCGGTTTCAAAACCATTCGGATAACCTGCTTCAGCTAAAAGTTGTTTCGCTTTTTCGATATTTTGCTCAGATTCTGGCAAACTTGCATTATAGCCCCAAATCGTTGGCGGTAATGGACTTTTCGCAGCCACGCCCGCACCTTGATAAACCACATCAATAATCGCTTTTTTATCCACCGCTAAATTCAACGCTTGACGAACTTTGACATTATCAAACGGAGCTTTTTCCGTGTTGAATGCCACGTAAGCAATGTTCAAACCTGGGTTTGAAAGCAAATTCACTTTCGGATCAGTTTTCATTTTTTCGATGTCGGTTGCATTCGGGAAATCCATCAAATCGCATTGCCCAGCCTGCAATTTCGCATAACGCGTCGTCGCATCTGGCACGATTTCAAAGATCAAGCGGTCGAAATCTGCCTTGCCATTCCAATAATCTTTAAATGCGACATAGCGGCTCGCTTGATCTAATACATAACCTGTAAAGGCAAATGGACCTGTGCCGATTGGCGTGGTATCTACGGTTTCAGGTTTGCCCGCTTTCAACATCGCATCCGCATATTCGGCTGAATAGATGGAGGTAAAATCCATTCCTAAGCTTGAAAGGAAGGTTGCATCTGGCTTATTCAGCGTAAATTTCACCGTGTTGTCGTCTACTTTTTCAACCGATTTTAAAAGCACTGGGAATTTCATCGCTTTGAAGTATGGATAAGTTGCTTTCGACACATTGTGGTATGGATGATTCGGATCTAACTGACGGTTAAACGAGAAAACCACATCATCCGCATTCAACTCACGGCTTGGCGTAAATTCTTTGTTTGAATGGAACTTTACGCCTTTACGCAAATGAAAAACGTAGGTTAAACCATCTCCTGAAATCTCCCAACTTTCTGCCAATGCAGGTTCAATCTCGGTTGAGCCACGTTTAAATTCAACTAAGCGATTGTAAACTTGTTGTGAGCTAGCATTGTAAGAGATGCCATCCATCGCTAATGCAGGGCTGAAATATTGTGGAGAACGGCTCACGCAGTTCACAAATGTTTTTTCTGCAGAAGGCTTTGCGGTGGTTTTATTTTCGTTTTTATCATCACAAGCCGCAAGTGCAAAAGCGGCAACTAAAGCGGTAGAAATGGCGGTTAATTTGGTAAATTTCATAAAGACCTCAAATTCAATGAGTGAAAAATTGAGGAGAGAGTACCTGTAATTTTAAGATGAGTAAAGAATGATTTGATCGTTTTTATAATAAAAAGATATAAAAAAGCGGTTGAATTTTATCGCAGATTTGCAAATTAACGATAGAATTCAACCACTTAAAAATAACTTAAGATTTATTTTTTCGGATGACCTACTGGCAATACTTCACGACCAAAGCTGTCGTTAATGATGTCTGCCGCAGCTAAGTAGAACGCCAATAACGCAGTTAATAAACCGAAGTTACCACCAATGTTGGTTAATGTGGTGTTATGCGTGAAATCACCTGCTGCTAATAAGTAGAATGTGATAGTTAATGCTGCAAAAATCGCTTGTAATGCACGTGCTTTAGCAAGTGTGCCGATAAACATCATCAGCGTGAATGTTCCCCATGCGATTAAGTACCAACCCACGAAATCATGGCTCACGCCTTCAGAGAAGAATACTTTGAATAATGCAAATGAAATCCAGAATGCACCATAGCTAGTAAAAGCGGTAAAACCAAATGTGTTGCCTTTTGAGAATTCAAAAAGACCAGCCAACATTTGTGCTAAGCCACCAAATGCAAAGCCCATTGCCAGTACTAAGCCAACATTTTCGCCACCGAATGTGCCGTTATTGATAAGGCTTAATAACCAAGTTGTTAATGCAAAGCCACATAAACCAAGTGGTGCTGGGTTTGCCGTTAAAGAGTGTTGATTTGACATGAAAGACCTCTATTATGTCGAGTAAAAAAACATTGGCTCAAGTTTCCACCTGTGCCAATGTCGGGAAAAACGGCACAATTATTTGTGCCACAAAAATAATAGTTTGCAACCATAGTGCTTAATGTAGTGAGGAGTTCAATATGCCCCTACAGCTATATACTTTATTCTTTAACAAGCGGTTATTTTCCGCCTGTTTTTAGCAAATTCCAGTATTTTTCGTAGATTTCTACAGCTGGACCTACATCCGCTTGTAAAACACCTTTGTTAATCTCCTCACTTGGAGGGAAAATCAACGGATCGCTCGCTAATTCTGGCGAAAGCAATGCTTTCACACCTTCGTTTGGCATTGAGAAGCCCATGATTTCAATCACTTCTTTCGCACTTTCAGGACGAAGTAAGAAATCGATGAATTTATGTGCTGCTTCTTTATTGGCTGCACCTTTTGGAATCACATAGTTATCCATCCAAAGCACAGCACCTTCTTTCGGGAAGACAAATTGCAAGTCTGGATTTTCGCTTTTCGCACGGTGAGCCGAACCAGACCACTGCATACCTACCGATACTTCGCCTTGCAAATAAGGCATTTCAGGCGAATCTGAGTTAAACACTAACACATTCGGCACGATCGTTTTTAAACGTTCGTAAGCCGCTTTGATTTCTTCTTCATTTTCAGTATTTGGTGATTTACCGTTTAACAACAATGCTATATGGAACACTTCACGCGGGTCGTTCATTAGCAACAACTTGCCTTTATATTCATCACGCCATAAATCGCCCCAGCTAGTGATCGTTTTCGGATCAATATCCGCAGCATTTACACCAATCCCTGTTAAGCCATAAACATAAGGAAGAGAGTATTTATTCTCTGGATCAAATGGCTTACCCATTAAATCAGGGGTAATATTTTTTAAATTGGTTAGCTTAGATTTATCTAATTCTGCCAACATTCCTTCTTTTGCCATTTTGCCCACATAGTAGCTTGATGGGAAAACGATGTCATAACCTGTTGAATTTGAAAGTTTTAATTTAGAATACATCTCCTCATTACTTTCAAAAGTGGAATAAATTACTTCAATGCCTGTCTCTTTGGTGAATTGTTCCAACAATGAAGATGGCACGTATTCCGTCCAGTTATACACATAAAGTTTTTCTGCCGCATTCGCCATCACAGAAGAAAACGCCATTGCTGTTAAAGCTAATTTTGCGAAAAATTTTTTCAATTTTTTGTCCTCTTAATGTAAGAAGTAAAGTGAGAAATAAAAAATGAACCTAGGTTGCTCTATGCTCAATCCATATGCCCAAAAAGTCTGCAATTATAACGATTTACATAATACTTGGCTAGATTTTTTAAGTCTCTATTTACTTGTTTTAGTTCTTTGATTAAACAAGAACGGTAACAAAGCAAATAGCATCAACATCAACGCAGTTACGGAAGCATCTTCGGTGCGGTAGCTGCCGAGTTGTTGGTAAAGCAAATAAGGCAACGTACTAAAATCAGGCGTGCCAAAAAACGCAATCACCGCAAAACTGCCTAGGCTCGCAGACATTGCTAAGATAAAGGCATTGGCAAGCGGTCGGACTAGGTAATGTTTTTCCGCAATCCACCAGCGGTTAAAGCCTGATAAACCAAGACTTCGAGCAAGTTTATCTTGAGCATTGAACGTTTCCCACATGGAAGAAAAGAGCATCGGATAGACGTAAGGAATTAAGATAATGCCGTTCATTACGCCAACCAAAACTAGCAGTTGGGTGGTAGAGAGCGTGACATTCATCAACAATAAAAAGAGCCCGACTGCCAGTAAAAATACGGGTAAAATCAGCGGGTAAGTAGCGACGCTACCTAAAATTGCATGTAGAAAATAGTGCTTACGGTAAAGTAATTGGCGGGTTTCAAGTGCAATCAGGTAAGTCACGCCAACCGTGGTGATTGAGGCAATTAAGCTAATCAGTACCGAGAAAAGCGTAGCTTCCCAAAGCTCTAGATTAACAAGGCGTTGCCAAAAGTGAGAAACGGAAATCCCTGCCCAGAGTACACTAACAAGCGGTAATAAAATCAATAACGTTTGCAAAATTAAAATGCTTTGCAAACCCAGTTTGCGACTTCCCGCTAAACGCGGCTTCCAAAGTTCAACGTTGGTGGTTTGGTTGCTTTGCTTTAAAGCGCGTTGTGAGAAGAAGAATAGCAAAGCTTGCAACACAATGCCGAATGCTAATTGCACCATTATCAGCATCACGGCTTTAGCAAAATCAAACTCAAAACTCACCGCTTGATAAATCGCTACTTCTAACGTGCTATATTTAGGTCCGCCGCCAAGCATTAAAACGATAGGGAAACTAGTAAAGCAGATCATAAAAATTGTTAGAAACACATAGGGCAGAATGCGTTTGAACATAGGAAATTCAACAATACGGAAATAATTCCAACCCGAAAGGTTAAGTTGTGCTGAAAGTTGGTATTGGCTAGACGGAATGAGGGCAAGTGCCTCCACACAATATTTCGTTACAAGCGGAATGTTGAGTAATCCGTGTGCAATAAGAATACCTTGTAAGCCGTAAATATTGGAGTGCCAATCGATACCAATCCACTTCATTACTTGTGCAATCCAACCTGAATTGCCCCAAATACCAATCACAGCAAAAATAATCACAAGTGAAGGAAGCGACCAAACAAAAAGAATGCTTTTATAAAGCCAGGTTTTGCCTTTAAATTCGAGGTAGAAAAAGGCTTTGGCAAGCAATATACCGAGAATGGTAGAAATACTGGCTGAAAGCACCGCTTGCAGAAGGCTATATTTGAGGATAGGCAAGGTTTCTGTCAGCGAAAAGAGCGTGTCTTCTTGGCGATTATCCATCAATGCCCATAAACTAAAGGCGTAAAGCAATACAATAGTTGCGTAAAGTAACCAAGCGGTGATTTTGGTAAGGTTATTGAACATTGAAATACACTTTTTAAATAAACTGCAAGATTCTATCACTTTTCAACCGCTTGTTGGCTGAAAATTAGCTTTATTTTGTAATATAAATGTCAAAAAATCGTTAAATTAGCTGAATCACTATACAAATTTCGCGAAAAATGTGAACTCTATCACGTTTTTTTATTTTTTATCGTGAATTTATATTCATTTTATAGTAAAGTGCAGGCAGTTAAAAACTTACGTTCTTTATGCAGAGAGGAAAATATTATGGCGTATTCTAAAGACGTTGTTATTACAGCTCCAAGTGGTTTACACACTCGCCCAGCAGCTGAATTTGTGAAAGCAGCAAAAGGTTTCGTTTCAGACATTACCGTAACTTCAAGCGGTAAATCTGCAAGTGCAAAAAGCTTATTCAAACTTCAAACTTTAGGTTTAACGCAAGGCACTAACATTACGATTACCGCAGAAGGCGAAGATGAGCAAAAAGCGGTGGATTTCTTAGTCGATTTAATCCCAACTTTAGAATAATCCTACCTTTATTGTTTCTATGGCAAGTTTCGGCTTGCCATTGTTTTTACACTACTTTTTAAAAGGATAACATTATGATTTCAGGTATTTCAGCCTCTCCTGGTATTGTTTTTGGTAAGGCATTAGTTTTAAAAGAAGAGCCGATTGTTCTTAACACTCACAAGATCACCGCAGATCAGGTAGATACTGAAGTAGCGAAATTCTTTGATGGGCGTGCAAAAGCCGCAGCACAATTGACCGCTATTCATGAGAAAGCCTTACGCACATTAGGTGAAGAGAAAGCGGCGATCTTTGAAGGGCATTTAATGCTTTTAGAAGATGAGGAGCTAGAAGAAGAGATAGTAGGATATATTAACGATAATTTATCAACAGCGGATGTTGCAGCGAGCAAAGTAATCGATCAGCAAGTTGCTGTACTTTCAGAAATCGATGATGAGTATTTAAAAGAGCGTGCAGGTGATATGCGTGATATCGGTAACCGTTTATTACGTAATATTTTAGGTATGCATATCGTAGATTTAGGCGATATTCAAGAAGAGGCGATTCTTGTTGCTTACGATTTAACGCCATCTGAAACAGCTCAATTAAACCTTGAAAAAGTATTAGGTTTCGTGACCGATATTGGTGGTCGAACCTCTCACACCTCAATTATGGCACGTTCATTAGAATTACCTGCCATTGTTGGAACAAATGACATCACGGCTCGCGTAAACACAGGCGATTTATTGATTTTAGATGCGGAAAATAACCAAATCCACATTAACCCATCTGAAGCACAAATCAACGAGTTCAAAACAACACAAGCTCGTATTGCCGCAGAAAAAGCAGAATTAGCAAAATTAAAAGATTTACCAGCTGAAACCTTAGACGGTCATCGCATTGAAGTGGCGGGTAACATTGGTACAATCCGTGATGTGGATGGTGTATTACGCAACGGTGGTGAATCTGTAGGCTTATATCGTACCGAATTCCTCTTTATGGATCGTAGCGAATTACCAGATGAAGAAGAGCAGTTCCAAGCTTATAAAGAGATCGTGGAAGCAATGGGTGGTAAACAAGTTGTCCTTCGTACCATGGATATCGGAGGTGACAAAGAGTTACCATACTTAGATTTACCAAAAGAGATGAACCCATTCTTGGGCTGGCGTGCTGTGCGTATCGGTTTAACACGTCGTGAGATTTTAGATACTCAATTACGTGCGGTATTACGTGCTTCAGCGTTTGGTAAATTAGCGGTAATGTTCCCGATGATTATCTCTGTTGAAGAGATCCGCGAATTAAAATCTATCGTAGCAAGCTTAAAAGAGCAGCTTCGTTCAGAAGGCAAAGCATTTGATGAAAACTTACAATTAGGCGTGATGGTAGAAACACCATCAGCAGCGGTAAATGCACGTCACCTTGCGAAAGAAGTAGACTTCTTCAGTATCGGCACAAACGACCTAACTCAATATACGCTTGCGGTAGATCGTGGTAACGAAATCATTGCACACTTATACAACCCATTAACACCATCTGTGTTAAACTTAATTAAACAAGTAATTGACGCTTCACACGCTGAAGGCAAATGGACAGGTATGTGTGGTGAGTTAGCAGGTGATGTACGTGCAACTGCATTATTACTCGGTATGGGCTTAGATGAGTTCAGTATGAGTGGTATTTCTGTACCACATGTGAAAAAATTAGTCCGTTCAATCAATTACGCTGATGCAAAAGCATTAGCAGATACAGCATTAGCTCAACCAACTGCCGCAGACATCGAACGTTTAGTAAACGATTTCTACGCTAAATTAAGCTAGTTTTAATTAAAAAGCATACAAAAACAAAATTCTCGTATAAAATATATGAAAATTTTGTTTCATACAACGGAGATTCCCTATGAGTTTTTTAAGTAAGTTATTTGGTTCTAAACAAAAAGAAGCAAAAGAAATTCAAATTATCGCCCCACTTTCAGGTGACATCGTGAACATTGAAGATGTGCCAGATGTGGTTTTCTCTGAGAAAATCGTAGGTGATGGCGTAGCAATCCGTCCTGCAGGCGATACTATCGTTGCACCTGTAAATGGTACTATCGGTAAAATTTTCGAAACTAACCATGCATTCTCAATCGAATCTGAAGATGGGGTTGAGTTATTCGTTCACTTCGGTATCGACACCGTTGAATTAAAAGGGGAAGGTTTCACTCGTATTGCGGAAGAAGGTCAAACCGTTAAAGTAGGTGAACCAATCATCAAATTTGATTTAGCGACTTTAGAAGCGAAAGCAAAATCGGTATTAACACCTGTCGTGATTTCTAATATGGATGAAATTGCAAACCTTGAAAAACGTTCAGGTTCAGTAATTGCTGGTGAAACAGTGGTTTTAACTTTAACAAAATAATCATTCAAAATGCCCGCTTGTCGCGGGCTTTTTTATACTTACCTTTTAGGCTTAACACTTACACATCCAAACTAATCGCATCCTTAATTTTCTTCAATGCAGCATTTTCTAACTGACGCACACGTTCTGCTGAAATACCATATTTCGTAGCTAAATCATGCAATGTGAGTTTATTCTCATCTAACCAACGGGTTTTAATAATATCTTGGCTACGTTCATCTAGTGTAGATAATGCATAAACCAATTTTGCTGTTGCCTCACCTGTATACTCATCGTCTTCCAAATCATCAACAAAGTTTGAGCTATTGTCTTCTAAATACATAGAAGGCGTGTAAGCCTCATCATCATCTTCGCCAACAGGTAGATCAAAACCGAGATCTTGCCCACTCATTCTGGACTCCATCTCTCGGACTTCATCTTCAGATACCCCTAAATCTGCTGCGACTCTTTTAATCTCTTCCTCATTAAACCATGCCAAGCGATTTTTATTTTTGCGTAAATTGAAAAAGAGTTTACGTTGAGCTTTTGTGGTCGCCACTTTTACAATACGCCAGTTTTTCAACACATATTCATGAATTTCTGCCTTAACCCAGTGCACGGCAAAAGAGACCAAGCGTACACCTACATTTGGGTCAAAGCGTTTTACCGCTTTCATCAAGCCGATATTACCTTCTTGGATCAAATCCGCCAACGGTAAGCCATAACCCAAATAACCGCGAGCGATATGAATTACAAAGCGCATATGCGATAAAATCAGCTGCTTTGCCGCCTCAACATCCTCATCATAGTAATAACGCTCTGCAAGCTCTTTTTCTTGCTCAGCAGATAAAATCGGATATTGATTCGCCATACGAATGTAGCTATCCAAATTACCCGTTGTAACAGGCATTCCACCTGAAAGCAAGGCTGGGTGCATCACATCCGAAGTTTTATCATCAGCTTCTTTCGCTAATTCAGCCTCTTCAATCTCTTCAGACTCTATGACTTCTGCATCATCAATATCGTCAAATTTCTTCATCTTCTTCCTTAATAATTTGCCTTATTTTGCAAAAAAGTTTACAGATCATACCGCTTTCTGATAAAATTACCAAACTTTTTGGGGCTGATTCTGGATTCGACGGGATTAGCGAAGCCCAAGGTGCACGTCGAGGTGCGGTAGGCCTCGTAAATAAACCGCAAAAAAATAGTCGC
>ENA-OWMY01000508-OWMY01000508.1-metagenome-genome-assembly--contig:-NODE-508-length-11885-cov-6.160440_pt1 | contig 11885 bp, 10 predicted proteins | sample MGYA00245358_ERZ651122 | MGnify/ENA primary metagenome ERZ651122 (study PRJEB26857, sample SAMEA4031752) | metagenome | biome: human; feature: oral; material: saliva | place: Philippines | collected 2014...
TAAAATATTTAGATATTTATAATATATATGGGGTAGGAACATTCAATAGCGATTTGGTTAAATTATCTCCAATATATAACACTGTTTATTTTTCAGTTATTATTCCCGAATTTTCTTGGGACAATTTTGATCAAACTGATAAAGAAGCCTATGAGTTATCCTACCATTTAGGTTATTTTTTCGGATTATTTTTAGATCCTTGTTTAGATAGATTAACAGATAGTATTGATAATAACAAAATAGAGGATTATGATTTCAGTGCACGAACTTCTCCTTACCATAAAGTATACAGTGATAAATTTCTTGTTTTTGATTTATTATGCAAGTGTAATTTTCTTCTATATGGTTTGAATAACTATACAACTATATTTAAAACTACAAAATTACGATTTACTTACAATCTATATTTTTATATTTGTGAAAATATAGATAAAATCAATAATTATTATAATACTGATTTCACTATTAATAGTATATACAGAGATAATGAACTAAGAAGTGCATTTATGCATTATGGTATATGGAAAATTGTAAAAGATAAAGTTAACCCGTTAGATTCATTCGGTGGAATGACTAACATCAGACTAGGTGTTGACTGGAATAATTTATTAATTTTTACACTTAGTGAAATAAAATCATTCTCTTTACAGTTAGATAACTATTTATCAAAAAATAATCTATCACACAACTATAGCATTTTCAATAAAGCATAACAAAGAAATAAGCAAGAACACTTGTTCCTGCTTATTTCTATTCCTATATTATTCATTTTCCCTTAATTGTTATTAAAATCCCCACATAATATTTATTGTATCTAGTAACATTTTTTGCTATACTCATAGATAGAGGGTGAAGTTAGAGATAGGAATATCTCATTAAAGATGGTGACTACAACTTTACGAAAGGGGCTGATGCTATGCTCGCATACATCAAAATCTTGAAGAAAGGAGTAGAATCTTGTCAGTATTTGAGGCGTTACAGCTACTAATTAACTTTGCTGCACTTGTTGTTGCGATCTTGACATTAGTTGTAGCAATAATAGTACTTAAAGACAAAAAATAACCATCTTTGCTTTGACACGGAAAAGATGGTTATTTTGTAATCAATTTTTTGGGGTCGCCGTCTTTAAAACGGTACCCTCTTTCATGCTTTTATTTTAACCTATATAATTTCATTTTTCAATAATTAAGTCATATTTCTTATCCTAATAACACTTTATTATAACTTCATAATAGCTACTATTTCTTCTCCGTCTTTTTCATCGGTTTCTACAAAACCAACTGACTTATAGAGTTTTCGTGCTACATCATTGTCACTTTCATAAGATAACCAACAATATTTTGCTGTTCCACAAGGGAAAGTATTAACGAATTCTAAAGCTAAATTCATTGCTTTTTTACCAAATCCCTTCCCTTGAAATTTTTTATCTATCATAAGACGCCATATATTATAATTCCCTTTAGCAATCTTAGGAGCATCTTCATCATCTGAATTCACATCATAACCTATCATTAGAAAACCAATAGGTGTATCATCTTTATAAATACCAAATGTATATACATGATTATTTTCAGTAATTGCTATATACGCTTCTATGATACTACTATTATTTGTAGCTACAAAGTTTTTCTGGCTATCTAAAACCTCTAATTTCAAGATTTCCGCTACATTGTTTCTATTAATTTTTTTCAATTTAAGCATAATCTACTCCCCATTGAATTTTAATTTTAATATGAAGTTTATTTTCATGATTAAAAAATAATTTCGTAATGTTTACATAGTATTTCTCAGTATCCCTAGCAAACTTCCTACTTAATAAACTTCGTGATTTTTCCTTCTTTTTTGTATGTTTCTACTGCTTTTGCTACTCTCTCAAAGTCACGTCTTAAACTATAAGAATAGATATCTCTAAATAGTCTATATCCTAGTTTTTCATTTACTTCGAATGCTAGTGTGTATAACTCATATATTTCCATTGAATCGAAGTTTTCGTGTGCTTTTACTACATCTACTAATATGTCGTCACAATGTTCGACTAATGCTTTTTCTAGTCTATCATTTAAGAATTTTGATTTATCTAGAGTATATTTAAACATTTCTCTTGATGTAGTAGAAAAGTCTGCTACTAAACTTTCTTTATCTAGTTTATCATACAGTTCATATCCTAACTGTTCATTTACATCTTTTGCGATCTCTACTAATCTTTCATCTGATACCGGTTCTAAACTAAATGCTGCGTTATTAACTTCTGTTAATACGTTGTAGTTTTCTTCTATCGCTTTTTTTAATAATTCTAATTTCATAAAGATCCTCTCAATCCTAATTTTCTTACACTCTATTATAACATATTTACTAGTAATTCTTATATCTCTTTATAACTTTTGTACTATTCTTGTATATATCCTTGAATTTAACTATTTCGTATAAAGTTCTCTTGAAAAATTAACTATTCTACGTTAAAATTAATGTATTAACTAAGGAGAGTTTCAAAAATGAGTGAATCGAAAATTGTTTTAACTATTGATAATGAATTAAAAAATGAGGCTGAGGATTTATTCTTTAGTCTTGGATTAAATTTAGAAACTGCTATTAGCATGTTCCTTACAAAAGCTATTAATGAAGGTGGAATACCTTTTGAAGTAAAACAAACAAAATTCGTTGAAAGTCCTGATTTTATCTCTAGTCACTTCACTATTAAATCAGCTGTATATGAGATTAATGAATACATAAAAGATAGATTCAATGAAGAACCATCATTTTACCTAGCATGTGAAAATAGAGGTCTTACAGACGATGAAGCTAGTAAATTATTCATTCTTTTTTCTAATAATACTGAAGAGATTGATCAAGAAGAATTCACAGAAAAAAATATTGATAACCTAGTAGAATTATCAACAATCGCTTTCCCAGCATTAAGACGACTATCTGATGAACAACTACGTGATATCGTGAATGCATATATCACAAACTACTATTTAATTAGATAGTAATAAGTGACTAGTAAATTTTTAAATAGGATATCCAAAATAAAAACTCAAAATTCCACAACTGAATTTTGAGTTTTATTTTTTATTTACACTTTAATTCAAAAATTTTAGATATTATTCTTCCTCAATTAACCAGTCGACAATATATTTAATTTCTATACCATCAATATGGTCTGTTCCTTCATATCGACCTGTAATTACTATTTTTTTATAATTATCTTTTATCATTAATAAATTATCAGTTTCATGTGAATTATTTGGAATTTGATATGCTACTTGATAGTATTCAATTACCCCATCTCTTTTAGCGATAAAGTCTATTTCTTTATCATCTAATCTAACTATATCAACTTTATATCCTCGTCTCAGAAGTTCTAAATATACGATATTTTCTAATCGATTTCCTAAATTACCATCTTTATGACTAACAGCATGGTTTCTAAGTCCATTATCAGCTATGAAATATTTAGAGTTTTGTTTTAAATACCCTTTACCTCTAATATCATACGGCTTAGCTTCATAAAATAGATAGGCATCTTGTAATAATTCTAGATATCTATTTACTGTATGATTAGATATTGATAATTTTTCTTGTTTTAGCATATTTGATATTTTTGTAGGATTTATTAATTGACCTACATTATCAGCTAAAAATGCAACCACTCTCTTTAAAACTAACGTGTCTTTCACAGATCCTCTTATTGCTATATCGTTTAATAATATCGAATCATAAATTCCTGATAAAATAGTTGTCTTTATGGCTTCAGGTGACAATACAACTCCTGGGAATCCTCCATATTTTTCATAATCTTTATACGCAGAATCTACAATTCTAGAATTAATGTCAATGTTATTTATTTCTAAATACTCTCTAAATGAAAATGGATATATTTCTATTTCTACATATCTTCCACTAAGTAAGGTAGCTAATTCACCCGATAACAGTTTTGCATTTGATCCAGTTATTACTATATCTATATCAAAACTAACTCTTAAACCATTAATTACTTTTTGCCAACCATCAACAAATTGAACTTCATCTATTAATAAATATACTTTTTTTCCGTTATTTGGTAACAACTCTTTTAGAATCTCTGAGAATTCTTCAGAACTTTTTATATGTTGATACTCAAATGCTTCTAGATTTATATAAATTACATTTTCTTTATTTATTCCTTGTTCATATAAATAATTACTATATTGTTTTAATAAGACCGATTTCCCTGAACGCCTAACTCCAGTGATAACTTTTATAAAATCTGTATCTTTGAACGAAATTAGTTTACTTAAATAATTATCTCTTATATACATTTTTTTCTCCTTTCGTTAAATTGATTACCATATTACCATTATCATACCATATTTCTTCATTAATTGGAAGTAGACTTCCAACTTTTACCTTTTTTAACCTTAATTGGAAGTAGACTTCCAACTTTTGTCTTTTTTGTCTTAAATTGGAAGTTTACTTCCTACTTTTATCTTTTTTACCTGTAATTGGAAGTAGACTTCCAACTTTCTTTTCTCCTTATTCCTTTTCTTCAGATTTTTATTTTTACAATCACTTTATTTTCTGATAAACTATAATTGTAAATAAATAAAACACTTACATTTATGTAAATAAGAGGAGATTAAAATGGGAAAATTCAATAAAAAAGTTGTTTCAATAGCTTCAATCGCCGCAACATTACCTGCCCTAATCGGTAGCTATGCTGGGTATCAAAAATTGCGTTATAAACGTAGTGCAAAAGCTGGTCTAATCGAGTTATACCTTGGTAATAAATATAAGAAACTAAGAGATATCGATGAAACTAAACGATTAGAAAAACAAAAAGAAGATAAAATCGAAGAAACTGTAAATGTATATGAATTTGATACTAAGTCTAAATTCTACACTAGAATTGTTTCTGATAGACAGGTATGGCATTTAAATAGTGTAAACAGTTCTAACTCAACTATTTTCTATATTCACGGTGGTTCTTACGTTCATGAATTTGTAGATATTCAATGGGAGCTGGTTGATAAAATTGCCCAAGAAGCTGATGCTGAGGTTATTATTCCTGATTACGGACTAGCTCCATTTTATACTTATAAAGATAGCTATGAACTACTAACAAAATTATATACAGACTATATAGCTGAGAATCCAGATAAAGATGTTTATATTATGGGAGATAGCGCTGGTGGTGGCTTAGCTCTAGGTTTAGTTCAAGACTTTGTTCAAAATAATATTAAACTACCTAAAGGTCTTATTTTACTAAGTCCATGGGTTGATTTAACTATGTCAAATCCTGATATTAAAAAATATGTCAAAAAAGATCCTTTACTACACGTAGATACTTTACTAGCTGATGCTAAAGCTTGGGCTGGTGATGCAGATTTATCTGATTGGAAGGTTTCTCCATTATACGGTGAAATGAAAAATTTACCAGAAGTATTATTATTCTCAGGAACTCGTGAATTATTATATCCTGACATAGCATTATTAGCTGAAAAACTTCGTGAAGCAAATGTTAAGACTGAATTCGAAATCGGTAAAAACTTAAACCACGTATACCCTGCCTTCCCTATACCAGAGGCAACAAAAGCTATTTCTAAAATTGTTGAGTTTGTGAAGAGAAAATAATTAATATTGATTATAAAAAAGATGTACTCAAAATTTGATTAAATAATCTATTTTTTGGTACATCTTTATTTTATCTCTTAAGATTTACTTCGCAATAACCACTACTTTTCATACGAAAGTCCACTCTCTCCCCCAATGTCCTCTTATATATATAAATGTCCAGTTTCACTCCCCAATATCCATTTTTTTCAACCTTGAAAATCCAGTTTCATTTCCTATGTCCGCTCTTTTATCTATTAAAATCTAATTTTTCCTACTAATTCCACTCTATTTGAATTTAATTTAATTACCAAATACAACAAGAACTCGAAACAAGTTTTTTCCTTGTTTCGAGTTCATTTTTTATTTTTGTTATTATCGTTTTGCGATTTCTTCTAATAACATTTTGTTGATCATTTGTGGGTTAGCTTGTCCTTTTGAGGCTTTCATGATTTGACCTACTAGGAAACCAATCGCACGGTCACGACCGTTTTTGTAGTCTTCGATAGATTTTGGATTGTTATCTAATGCTTCGTTAACCCAAGCTAATAATTGTCCACTATCCGATACTTGTACAAGACCTTTTTCTTTAACGATTTGTGCAGCATCTCCACCGTGTTCAATAAGTTCTGCGAATACTTTTTTAGCGATTTTACTTGAGATTGTTCCGTCAGTGATTAATTTAATCATTCCTGCTAAACCTTCTGCAGTTAATGCTGTGTCTTTAAGTTCTTGTTGAACTTTGTTTAAGTATGCATTCACATCTACCATTAAGTAGTTAGAAGCTAGTTTTGGATCTGCTCCTAAAGCTACAGTTTGTTCGAACATGTCTGACATTTCTTTAGTTAGTGTAAGAACGTGAGCATCGTAAGCTGGTAATCCAAGTTCTTCTTGGTATCTTCTTTGACGAGCATCTGGAAGTTCTGGAATAGTTTTTCTTACTTCTTCCATCCATTCATCAGAGATAATCATAGGTACGATATCTGGCTCTGGGAAGTAACGGTAATCGTCTGAACCTTCTTTAACACGCATAAGTTTTGTTGTCCCTGTTGTTTCATCGAAACGACGAGTTTCTTGGTTGATTACTCCACCTGAAAGAATAACTTGTTCTTGACGTTTTTCTTCGTACTCTAATCCTTTTTTAACGAAAGTGAATGAGTTTAAGTTTTTAAGCTCAGTTTTTGTACCGAATTCATCTTGACCGTAAGGACGGATAGAGATGTTCGCGTCACAACGCATTGATCCTTCTTCCATCTTAACGTCAGATACTTCGATATATTGAATGATTGAACGTAATTTTTCTAAGTAAGCATATGCTTCTTCTGGAGTTCTGATATCTGGCTCAGATACGATCTCGATAAGTGGTGTACCTTGACGGTTAAGGTCAACTAGTGAATAACCATTTTTGTGAGTTAATTTACCAGCATCTTCTTCAAGGTGAGCACGTGTAATACCGATACGTTTAGTTTCTCCGTTTACTTCGATATCAATCCATCCGTTTTCTCCGATTGGTTGATCAAATTGTGAGATTTGGTATGCTTTCGGGTTATCTGGATAGAAGTAGTTTTTTCTATCGAATTTTGACTCGCGAGCTACTGTCATGTTAAGCGCCATTGCTGCTTTCATTCCCCATTCTACCGCTCTTTTGTTTACTACTGGAAGTACCCCTGGGTATCCTAAGTCGATAACGTTTGTGTTAGTGTTTGGTTCTGCACCAAAGTGAGCTGGAGATGGTGAGAATATTTTTGAATCTGTTTTTAATTCTACATGGACTTCTAGTCCAATTACTGTTTCAAAATGCATCTTGTTTCTCCTATTATAATTCTATTTTTTTATCGTGTAAGTTGTAGTGTTGTTCGAAGTTGTACGCTACATCGTATAGTGTAGATTCTGCGAATGGTTTAGCAATAATTTGCATACCGATTGGACGGTTACCTTTGAATCCACATGGAATACTGATACCTGGTAATCCAGCCATGTTTACTGGGATTGTTAAGATATCGTTAGCGTAGATTTTAATTGGATCTCCAACTTCTTCTCCAATGTTGAATGCTACTGTTGGAGCAGTTGGTCCAATAATTACATCGTATTCTTCGAATACTCTATCAAAGTCTTGTTTAATTAATGTACGAACTTGTTGTGCTTTTTTGTAGTATGCATCGTAGTATCCTGAAGATAGTACGTATGTTCCTAACATGATACGACGTTTAACCTCAGCTCCAAATCCTTCTCCACGTGTTTTTTTGTAGATTTCTTCAAGGTTTGTTGCATTTGGACTTCTATATCCGTAACGAATTCCATCGAAACGTGAAAGGTTTGAACTTGCTTCAGCAGAAGCGATAATGTAGTAAGTTGAGATAGCGTAGTCTGTGTTTGGAAGACTTACTTCTTCTACAATAGCTCCTTGGCTTTCTAAGTATTTAACACCTTCAAGTACTGCTTGTTTAACTTCTTCGTCAATTCCAGCACCGAAGTATTCTTTAGGAAGAGCGATTTTCTTACCTTTGATGTCTCCAGTGATGATTTTGCTGAATTCTGGTACTTCTACAGGTGCACTAGTCATATCATTAGCGTCTAATCCTGAGATGATTTCTAATACACGAGCGTTATCTTTAACTGTACGAGTCATTGGTCCGATTTGGTCTAATGATGAAGCGAATGCTACTAATCCAAAACGAGATACACGTCCGTAAGTTGGTTTTAATCCAACTACACCACAGTAAGAAGCTGGTTGACGTACAGAACCACCAGTATCACTTCCTAGAGTGAAGCTAACTTGTCCTGCTGCTACCGCTGTAGCTGAACCACCACTTGACCCTCCTGGTACTGCATCTAAATCATGAGGATTACGAGTAAGTTTGTAGTAAGATGTTTCTGTAGAACCACCCATTGCGAACTCGTCCATGTTTAATTTCCCTAAAAGGATTGGGTTTTCTTTGTTAAGTTTGTTCATTACTGTTGCATCGTAAATTGGATTGAATCCTTCTAAGATTTTTGATGCACAAGTTGTTTGAATGTCTTTTGTAACAATGTTATCTTTGATTCCCATTGGGATACCGAATAATTTACCTTCAACGCGTCCTTCTTCTTGAGCACGGTCTAAAGCTTCAGCTTGTTTTAATGCTACTTCTTCAGTTACTGTAATGAATGAACCTACTTTTTCATCAGTAGCTTTAATTCTATCTAGTGATTCTTTTACTAAATCACTTGGTTTAATTTCTTTATTTTTAAGTTTAAGTTCTAAACTTTCAATTGATTCATGTAATAAACTCATTAAATTATCTCCTTATTTTATTCAATAATAGTAGGTACTTTGAATTGTCCTGCTTCAGTTTCTTTAGAGTTTTTAAGAACTTCTTCTCTATCCATTCCGTCATGAGCTACGTCTTCTCTAAATACATTAACTAAGTCTAGAACGTGATAAGTTGGTTTTACATTTTCTGTTGGTGCGCTGTTGATTGTATTGAATAAATCTACAACTTTTTCTAATTTTTCGATGTACCCATCTACTTCACTTTCTTGGATTTCTAATCTAGAAAGATGAGCGATGTGAGCTACTTGTTCTTTCGTAATTGTTGTCATAAGTGCCTCCATATTTTTATCAATTTTAACTTCTAATATTAGCAAACCTCTTATAATTTGAAATAAAAAAACGCCCCATATAGTTATATAACTACATGGGACGATTACTAGTTTCGTGGTGCCACCCGAATTCATATCAGTTTCCTGATACCTTTCAATTTATATTCGGTTTTATAAAGAGTGTTGCTTATTTCAATCATTAGTATTTAATCTTTCAGCCTATGGATTAAACTCTCTTCTAAAAAAACATGAAATAAAAGTCTCTTTACTAATATTTTATATTACGGTTTACTTAGTCTATATTATACTAATCGACCTTTATTGTCAAGGATTTTATAAAATTTATAGTATTCTGAATTTATTATTATTTAAATATCTCATTACAAAATAAATATATATTCTGTGTTTAAAATATTAATTATTATCTCCGTAGATTCATTTTTAAATCAAACTTAGCTATGCGTTGAACTACTCTAATTTTATAATAAAGCTTATTATAAATAACTCATCTGTTGAAAATTAAACCTACTTTATCTCTACTAGTAAATAATTCTTATATATCATTTCTTTAGTTCAAAAGATTTTTCACATCTTCAATATCTAAAACTTGCGCAAAACGATTGTTCCAGATATGCTCTTGATAAAAGTCAATAATTTGCTGTGCTTTTAAATGATTATTATCAAAAGTTGTGACAGCATCTCTCACTAAAACTTGTTCAAAGCCATACTCAAAACCAATTTTTAATGAGGTATCAATACAAAACTCTGCTTGCATCCCCACCATAGTATAACTCTTAATTCCTTTACTATCTAAATAAGCTTTTACTTCTGTTTTTCGAAATATAGAGTTGAAATTTTTATTGAAAATCTTATCTTGCGGACGTGGACTTAATTCATGATAAATTGACCAGCTTGGGTCTCCTTCTGATAGGAATCCTTCAGATTCTGTATGGCGGATATAAATAATCTCTTTACCAGCTTCCTCAAAACTTGAAATAGTTTCTTTCACTTTCACAATATATTCCTCTTTATTAGCAGGTCCAAGTTTAACTAATCCCTCTTGAATATCAACAACAATCAATGCTTCCATCATTTTTTTCTCCTTTGAATTCTATTTTTTTTATATTGTAGCAACATTTACATAAACTGTCAACCAACCTATCTCGATATATTTTTAGGTTGTAATACATATGTGTCAAATAATAAAAGGTTGCTCACACTAATGCTCTTGACATATTTTAAATATTTTACCAGATAAATATTTCTTCGTGTATTCTACACTCGAAATAATAACGACTACCGCATCCTTTTCAGTTGCTTAAATATTGAAAATAGTATAATATGTGTAGGTATGTAGATTACTAGAATACTCTAGTTAATATGTAAAAATAAAATATTTGTGAGGTATAAAATGGAAAATTGGGTTGAAATTACAATTCATACTACTAATGAAGCTAGTGAAATAGTTGAGTCTATTCTTCTTGATTATGGTTCAACTGGGGTTGCTATCGAGGATCCTACTACTCTTGAGGAGAACTTACACGATGATTTCGGTACTATCGTTGAGCTTAGTCCTGCTGATTATCCTGAAGTTGGGGTTATCGTTAAAGGATACATCAATGAACTTAATTTTGATGAAGAAACTTTCAAGCGTTTTGAAGCTGAGCTTCTTGCTTTAGGTGAAAATATCAACATTGGAGATTTCTTCAAGATTGAAACTACTATTATTCAAGATAGCGACTGGGAAAATTCTTGGAAAGATTATTTCGATATTCTTAATATCGGTGAAAAATTCGTTATTGTACCTACATGGCGTGAATATGAAAATACTGAAGATAAATATATTATAAACATCGATCCAGGTATGGCTTTTGGTACTGGTGGTCACGAGACTACTTCTCTATGTATTAAAAACCTTGAGAAATATGTTCAAAGAACTGATAATGTTATCGATGTTGGTTGTGGAAGTGGTATTTTAAGTATCGCGGCTAGTTATTTAACTGATGGTAATATTAAAGCTGTTGACTTAGATAAGCTTGCTGTTGATGTTTCTTTCGAGAACTTCGCATTAAATAATCTTGAGAAAAGAATCGAAGTTGAGCAAGCTAGTCTTCTTACAAAAGAGACTAAAAAATACAACATTATCGTAGCTAATATTCTTGCTCACATTATCGAGCTTATGATTGATGATGCGTATAACTTATTAGAAGATGGTGGTTACTACATCACTTCTGGTATTATCGAAGAGAAGAAAGATGAGCTTCTTGAAAAAATGTTAGAACGTGGTTTCAAACTTGTTGAAGAAACTTCTGATAACGGATGCTATTCTTTCGTAGTAACTAAATAAAACACATCGACTCTTAATTTCGTATAGAAAATATATGAAATTAAGAGTTTTTTTTAATATTACTATGAAATATGTTAAATTTATTTTATAATAGTGGTGAAAGCGCTTTAAAAAGAGAGGTGTTATGAATAATAATACGAAGCCAAATAATAATAACTACCCTAACCAAAATTATGGTAATTATAATCAAAATGAATACAACGGACAAAACAGCTATAATAACCAGTATCAAAATTATAATGAACAAGGTTATCAAGACGGATACAATCAACAATACCAAAATTATAATAATTCAAATCAGCAATATCAAAATAATCAACAGTACGACTATTCTAATCAAAATTTTCAAAATAATAATCAATATAAT
>ENA-OWMY01000509-OWMY01000509.1-metagenome-genome-assembly--contig:-NODE-509-length-11849-cov-3.692810_pt1 | contig 11849 bp, 9 predicted proteins | sample MGYA00245358_ERZ651122 | MGnify/ENA primary metagenome ERZ651122 (study PRJEB26857, sample SAMEA4031752) | metagenome | biome: human; feature: oral; material: saliva | place: Philippines | collected 2014 | study...
AGATGTAGATAGGCTCTACCAAGAGGGATCACCCCCACGTGTGCGGGAAAAACTTTGATAGCTTGGCTAGTTCGCTTTGTGTCATGGGATCACCCCCGCGTGTGCGGGAAAAACGTGTCAAATATCAACTTGTCTGCTGCAATCGAAGGATCACCCTCGCGTGTGCGGGAAAAACATAACATCAAGGGCAAGGTCAAATAATTCTGTAGGATCACACCCGCGTGTGCGGGAAAAACTCAAATGGATAAGCACCTGAGATGATGTCTCCGGGATCACACCCGCGTGTGCGGGAAAAACACGAATGTTCTGTTATTTTCTTGCAAGTATTTAGGAACACCCCCGCGTGTGCGGGAAAAACTTGAACATCCAGGTAATACCACTTCTCGTAGTAGGAACACCCCCGCGTGTGCGGGAAAAACGGTACTGGATCAGTAAATTGAAATCTCAACATGGGATCACACCCGCGTGTGCGGGAAAAACTGAGTTTGTGTGACAACATCCTGTGTAGATGTGGGATCACACCCGCGTGTGCGGGAAAAACAGGTGTATTGAGTTGTAGGCTCTTTTTTTCGTGGGATCACACCCGCGTGTGCGGGAAAAACCACTGTAATAGCACTATCCACACGATTTATCTTTGCGTGTTCTACGTAAATAAAGCTGACACGATAGCTGATTTTAGGAAGTTCTCGCAGAGATGTTTTCTTCGTTCCACTTTTTTTACCATGATTCGTTTCCCAATGGAATAACGGTCATTAAACCAAAACCGTATGCTTTTTTCTTTCCCATTCCTTCTGTCAAAAGCTTCTTAAAAAGATCTGCATCACTAACTGTTAAGATTCCTTCATAAACAACCTTGACCAATCTTATAGGTTTAACAGATTTTTTAAATACCTCATAACCACGTTCAACGATTGAAAAATCTTCTTTTATCAGTGAAAATCCATTTTTTTCAGAGCGATCTATTAGATAATTCATCTGATATTCACTCGTAACATGAGGTTTTACAATACCTCTTTTAAGATTATCTGGTGATACTAAGGAAATAACTGGATTAAGCACCACTCGAAATTTCATTCGGCTACCAGTATAGATATTATCTAAAAATTGTTGATAATCCTTAGTTTGAGCACTACCAGAAATCCCATATTTTTCTAATCGTTGGAAATCAGGTTTATTTTCACTAACAATAATCAGGTAATCTTTATCTTGGATACGATCTATACGCCATAATTTCCTTGTTCGAATAGATTGTTCCATTTCTTCTGGAAAACTCTCTTCTACCCAAGCATGATAAGCTCCTATATGTGTTAAACACCTAATTTTTCGGCGATTGGTGCGATCAATTTCTACTCTTGAGATATACATACCATCAATCTCCTATACTCTTAAAAACATCATGTGCCGTATTTCTACCTCGAAACGAATTCCGAACTTGAACCAGTTCTCTAGTTTCATACCTATAACCAAACCTTCTCCCCTTTTGAGAAAAAGACTTGACAACATCTTGTCTCAGTTGATAAATACCTCTATCTGTTAAATGTCTATCAGAATAGATTTCTAAAGTTACGACATCCATAAGCTTTCTCTTCATAAACCATGGTGAAGCTTGCCACTCAAGAGTTCTCAAACTTTCAACTGCTCCAATCTCGGTCTCACCTAAGATAAAATCCGCAGTCAACGGCAGAGCCCTTCTTCCCATAAATGGTTGGAAATAGGGATTTCTCAAAGCTTGTAAAATCATTTCCAAAAACTGCTCATTATTATGAGAAAGAGCCACTACAAAAACAGCATCTTCTAAATAATAACGATTTGTGACATAATTTCGTTCAAACTTTCCTTTTTCTGTATACTTCTGTGCAATATGAAAATCTCTAAGTAAATTTCCTTGTTGATCCACTCGAACTGCAAAATCCAGCTCGTTTAAACGAGTAATTTTTTCATCATCGTCTCGACGATATCCTAAACTTGAAGCAATCAACCCAATAACAGAACTCTTAGAAGGATAAAAATCCGTATGTCTTGTTTCGAAATGTGAACTTGTCCCCCAAGACTGCAAAGGGCCAGCAAATTTCAACAAAATAGTCTTCATGCCATTCACCTATTTTTTGAGGAATTTTCCTAAAGTTTCCGAAAAATCTTTTAATAATTCTGAAACTGAATATTTTTCCTCACCTATTTGTTTTAAACTCTCATTCTCATCCAAAGTCACATAGAAAGTCAAAAGTGGTTTATTCACGAATTTTTCAACTCTTGTATACTCTTTAGACAGTTTTTCAATAGATTTTGCCACATAACCATCTATTGATTTAACTGGTTCTTCAAAAGCACTGACAAGATTAACAGGACGATCATCACGTAAAGAAACGATTAGAGCCTGTGGTAAAGTTTGATTGGCAAAGGTATTCACTTTTCCTGTCGGGAGTGAATTTGCAAATGCTTCGATGAATAAATTCAAACTGTTCTTTAAGGATGTCTCATCCTCTAGTTGTTTTGATAATTCATGAATCGCAACATTGGCATAACGATAGAGCGTAGAAGAGTTAAATTCGATGGTTCCCAGCATACCTGCACCTGCATTATCCTCTGGAGCTAAATCATCAATAGCAGTAAAGAAATCAAATTCAGTTTGTACAGCATGTGTTGAAATAGCATGAGCAACTTGAGAGGAAGCATCCTCGTTTAGAGTTGGATCTTCAGCTACCATTCGACCGAACATAGCAACATCAATGGCTGGATTTGAGTTGGCTAGTTTTTGAAGTTCTTTTTTATCAGTCAGATTTTCATAGGCCGCTTTAGCTAATTTCTCAGCTTGTCTATCCCCCATAAAGTAAAGCGCCTTGACTTCACCTTTTTTCTTAATTCCAGTAGCTATCAAGACTGTATCTGCTTTGGTTAGTGCATCTTCAAAACTGATAGAATTATCTAGTTCTACAATTTTACCTGCAACATATCTTACAATGTCTTTTGTTCGGACACCGACATTAGACTGTTCTCCATAAGTATTAAAATAGTCTCTTATAGCTCTCTTCCAAGCTTGAGAACTCACGCGCGATCTTTTTACACCCCCGTACTGAGCGGTCTTTGGGCTACCTGTATCATCTCTATTCATATTTGAAGGTGGCAAGGTTTGTATAGCATGAATATCTAAAAATAAGCGTTGGTTAGTTGTCATTGTGTTTTTCTCCTTTGATTTGTTTATAATATGATCTTGCCCAATTTAGGCGAAGATTTTCTTGTACATTTTTTAAAAACCAATACAAGTCCTCAGCTAACTTAGCATAATCAACCTTTGTAGCAGGAGACTTTGTTTTGAGTAACATCATCATGTGGCGTAAATGGTAGATCAACTCTTCAAAAGTTGATGATGTAATCATGACATTGAACCTTCTGTCAATGGCTGTCGTGTCATCTCCTTTTCGAAGTTGACTAAGAGCAGAACCGATATTTTGATAAGTATCGGGCTCATTTAACATTACACTGGTTGAAGTTCCTTGTTGATGTAAGGCGTAAAATTGGATAGCTGTATAAATTGCTAACTCCTCATAGCTAGGCTGCTGGTATGAATTGACGAACTCCTCTGGTAAATGCTCAAATAAAATCGGCCAGATATCTGTTGCATCACTCAAGGGTTTACCCAACGTTTTTCTAATTTTAGCCAGTGCAGCTTTACTCAATGGTGACTCCAACTCATAACTCAATTGTCTAATAATTCTTTTTGTGACAGAACCAACTGTCTGTTTGGATTGTTCCAACACACACACCTCCTATTTTAATTGTTGATGAAGCAAATATTCAAATGAATTATAGGCAGTTGCAATATTTTTTATTCGACCATCTTTTTCAATACCGAGGTAGTCCCTCGTTCCTCCTTGACCTAAGATCCTCTTTGCTTCAGCTTTAACCATTTTTTTCAGCAAATCTCTCCATTCTTTGATTTTAGGATCCTTTTCATCATCTGGTAGGATACTGGATAACCATTCTCGAAAAGGGTGATCGATTTTGAAATAGAGCATTTCAACCATCTGATTAGTATAATTGTTGTTTGAGATATTCCTAATTTCTTTTAGATCCTCTATATAGCGTTTATATACTTTGGAAATGACAGTTTTTGTTTCTTCCACCACCTCATTAATACGTGGTACCCAACCACTCTCATTAAAATCCGCCAAAACTAAATCATTGATAAGTATAGAGTCAATAACTTCATCAGTTGGAAGCCATGAAGGAGCATTTCCATCGTCCTGCATACTAATGGAAATAATATTAAATAATCTATTTCCTATTATGTCACCTATATCTCCTAGCCAATCAATAATTCCCGGTTTTCTAAAGTGCCCTGTTCTATCTTCTACTGCTAGCAAACCAAAAGACCGCCACAACGATTGATTCAAGCGATGTTTCCTAGGAGTATAGCTATCTTTATTTTCTCCTGTAGTATTATATTTCCATGTTGTCATCGGCTCTAAAAAATTGTCCCGATGATTGATTTCGGGTAATTTTACAATCTCAAAAAAGAAGGGCTTATTTAAATCATATTCTGGATCAATATAAATCCCTCTGCTCCAAATCGTATACAGATTAGCTAAATCTGTACATTCACTACCAAACAAATAGCGATTAATATTATCAGAACTAGAGAATTCCCAACAGGGACATTGAATACTTTCTAAATTACCATAGTCATAGAATGGCAAGATACAATTTAGTAACAGCGTTTCAAATAAAGAAGTTCCCTGTATAAAAACTGCACCGATATCAAACAACCAGCCTTTTGACACTTTATATTTTTCTTTTCCAAAAATAACTTTATCGGATAATCCTGAGTACCCTTGAAAAGTCAAAAGCCATCGTGTAAGTTCGGAAGCAGTCAATTGTTCTTTATTTTTACTATTCTTTGGGGAAAATAAGGCTAACTTATTGTCACTCTCTGAAATCGTTCTATTGATATTTTTCCCAGAGATACTACTTGCTTTTGCTTTACTAATTTTGTCTGCTGCAATATCCTCTTTTCTAACTTGAAAAAATGGATATTCCTCATCAAATAAGTAAAAGCGATCCCGCCATTTTTCTAGGTAATGATTAACAATGTTTGGGAACTTGCCACTTTCCCAAAGATCTATCCATGTATCATATAAATCATCCTGATAGTCAGCAATATCAGATTCTTCCACAGGCTCAATTTGTTTAAACCTCTCATCTACTGCCAGATACTCATAGACATTACCATCTGCATCAAAGCGTGAAAAGACAGTATGTAACACAGCCAGCAAAACTCGCAGCACAGCAAAATCTTGCGTTTTTGTATCTCCTGCTAAATCTTTGTACTGATGAGCATTTTTAAACAATTCCTGCAAGGAAACTTCTTTTGTTGTTCCTTTTTCATCATAAACGACAGAAATCCAAGGTTCATCTAGTAAATTAAATCGACTCATTCTTATTCAACCTCTCCGTTGTAATTCCATATTTTTTATCATATGAGAGTTTAAACCCATTGAGAATAAACTCTTTGTTTTCATCAAAAATAATCCCGAGAGCTCCTTTTAACCACGATGAATTTCGCCATTGACTTAAATAGCTGTTGTTATACCTTTCAAGCTCTTCAATAGTTTGATCGATATTATAACCCTTGGATAAACTCATCGGAAGTCGTAAAGTATTTTGTGCTACTTTTTTAGCGACCGAAGGATTATCGATATTCTGAGATATATCTTGATTTTCAATAAATAAGCTATAGCCATCAGACATTTTCTTTAAAGCAATCACTTCAATTGTATCTTCAACATCACGAACCTGAGCATTAGTTTTTTCTTCGCTATCGTTTGGATGCAGATTCTTCAACCAGCCAATCAGACTATTGTTTCTATGTCTTGATATTTTTAAGACAGGATCATCGATACGGTATGTTCTTGCCTTTGTTTCCTTATTCTTAATCGTGACATCATGCTCCGTCTTAGCATCTAAATATTTTTGCTGAAATTCCCGACTTGTAAACTCAATTGTAAAATCTGAACTATAAACTTTCTGGACTAATGGTGAAATATCATCTGGTAATCTCATGATATCTGGTAAAAAGTGCTGAGTTCTGGCTAATAGATAATCACCATAAACAAAACTACTTCCTTCTTCAAAATCCAATTCTTGGGAAGTTCCTAAAATGTAAAACCTAGCTATTTCATGCTTTTGAGGTCGTTCTATTTGGTGTCGATGAAGTCGTCCAACACGTTGTATTAGCAAGTCCATAGGTGCCAGATCACTTATCACCACATCGAAATCAATATCCAAGGATTGCTCAATCACCTGAGTTCCAATAATAACTTTCTTATGTGGACGTTCTACATTTTTTCCGATTTGTTGTAATAATTCTTTCTCTTTTTGGATTCTTTCGGTCGCAATAAAACTGGAATGAAGTAATTCCACCATATCATCTCCAAAAATTTCCGAAAAGTTTCTTGCCAACTCTTGGGATCTTCTCACTGTATTGACAATGATTCCAACTACTCCACCGCCCTCAAGGCCATCTTTAACCGTTCCCAATAACTGCTCTTCTTGTAAACGAATGATGTGAATGTCTTTTATGTTTTGCTTATTGAATGTTGTAACTTGATGAATCTCTGAGCCATCATTATAAGTGATTAAAGGATAAGCGTCTGTCTTTAATTGGTCCGTATTTTCAATATCTCGCCATTTGAGCCCCATCCCAGACATATAGCTTTTAAGGATATTTTCTCTTTGTTGAGAAGGTAATGTCGCTGACAAAATGACTACTGGAACGCCATAGGCTCCCATCCATTTTATCGCCTCCATCAAATATTGACTCATATAAGCATCATAGGCGTGAACTTCATCAATAATAACAACCTTTTTACTAAAACCTAGATGACGTAAAGCTAAATGTTTTTGTTTCAATGCTAACATTAAGAACTGATCAACAGTCCCCACTACAAAATCATCTAAAGCCGAAGTCTTTCTCCCAGAAAACCATTCATTAATGATAACACTACCATTTTCTACATCGTCAAAATTAAATGTATTAGCTTTAAGTTTTAAAAAATCTTCGTTTAGAGCTGCTTTCCCGTGTACCAACTGAATAGATAGTATGTCTTCAGAATCATCTTTTAAACTTTCAACCCATTTTTCAATACGATTAAAAATCCCATTCGATGTCGCCTGAGTTGGTAAACCAAAAAAAAGACCGCTTCTTCCTGTCTTAGTAGCTAACTGCTCCGCTGTAATCAATGAAGCTTCTGTCTTCCCTAACCCCATTGGTGCTTCTAGAACTACAATCCCAGGTTTAGATATTTGAGTAATAACATGAGATAAGATTGATTGAACATTATTAGGTTCAAATCCAAATCTTTCCTTATAGAGACTATCTGGTTTTAAGATATATTTAGGTTGCCACAAACTAGTTTTTTTCCACCTTTCAAACCCATCTTGAAGGCATCTTGACTTATCTACCTCCTCTTTTTCATTGACGCTCAATAAAGGAAAGTAGTTCTCATTACTAGCAATCCAGTCAGCCATAATCAGCAATCCTGATAAGATAACTTGGGCTGGCTGTTTAATTTTAGGAAGCTCTTTCACAGAGTCAAACCCACACTCATCTAAAGCACAGTTGAAGATTTCTTTTTGAACCAAATCCCAGTTCTTATGGATAGCACTCTCCTTACTTTCATTTTGAAAATAGTTTGAAAGATAGCTCCCTTGATTTTTTACATCCTCAATCGTATCAATCGGTCGTCCATGGTGTCCACCAATAATAGTCGAAATATCCTCTTGAACACCATAACTAGATAGCAAATATTGACCTGCAAGGCTGTGATGACTCTTTTTCGGTGACGATAGTTGAAGTGAACTAATTTTAGTAAATCCTGACTGCTCCAATTTTTCTAATAGTTGATTATCCAAATCATCTGAATTTGCAAATCCTCTTTGAGTTTGAAAGGCTGGAGTTGCTTTCCCGATATCATGAACAGCAGCTAAAAATTGTGCAAGTCGTTTCCCTAAAGCGCCATCATATGTTACTGAATCCAGAGAATCCTCAATCAGTTTTTTTTGTCCCTCACTTAACCAATGTTCCCAGAGAAGTCCAGTTATATTTTTTGTATCTTCTAGATGCAGAGACAAGGGTAACCAAAAAAATCTACCATTTTCTTCCTTTTTCTTAGCCCAAAGCATATCGGACTTTTTCTTAGACATGATTCATCCCCTCTTCATCCCATTTATATATATCCATTTTATACCTAAAAGTTTTAAAATACAACAACAAACATGGAAGGGGTTACAAAAACATGCTGTTTTCTAAAAAAGTGTAAACATAAGAATGGGAAAATCCTTTTTAGAGGTGTTTTAAATCATTATTAGAATGATCTGTATTACTATAAAACCATTCACCATAGAATTTCTTCACTTCCATACCTTAAAGTAAGAAATGGATGATATTTCCCTTGAATTAACTGTAAAGGATTGTATTGTTGAAAAACGACTATATTAGTTATGAGGCTAATAACAAGGGAAGTAATAATCATAATGGGTACATTCTCTATGATTCAAATATCAAAAAAAGAGAGAATAATGTAATCCTCTCTTGTTCATCGTTATATGTGAGACTTTTCAATTGATAATGAATTTGTTTTTCTTATGTTTCATCTTTTGAGACTAATACCACGGTTTCAACTAGTTAAGACCGCAAGACTTTTAAAAATTGCTGTGCTTTTTCTAAATTAAAAGTTTTTTCAGCAATCAAGCTTTCTACCAACTTAGGCACTTCTGCCTCTGTAGCTCCTGCAAGGAGGGCTAGTGACTTCGCTTGAAGTTTCATGTGTCCATGCTGAATTCCTGTGCTGACAAGAGCTTTAAGAGCTGCAAAGTTTTGTGCAAGACCAATTGACACGATAATTTGAGCCAATTCCTTAGCTGATGGATGACCTAGCACCTCATGGCTGAGAACTACACGAGGATTAAGACCAATTGATCCACCCTTGGTAGCAACTGGCATCGGCATAGTCAGCTCTCCTATTAGCTCTTCTGTTTCCAAATCCATCGTCCAACGACTGAGACCTCGATAAGCACCATCATGACTGGCATAGGCATGCGCTCCCGCTTCGATGGCACGCCAATCATTTCCAGTAGCAATCAAGAGAGCATCGATTCCGTTGAAGATACCTTTGTTATGGGTTGCTGCTCGATAAGGATCTGCTTGAGCAAACTGGCTGGCTAAAACCATTTTTTCAGCTAGTTCACGCGCTTCATCCTTCTGGCGACTCAAATAACGAAAGGCAATCCGACAAGTTGCAGTTACTAATGAATCAGTTGCGTAGTTGGATAGAATCCCCATTAAACTTTGCCCTTGACTTAGAGCCTCTAAGCTAGGTTTTAAAGCTTCAAGCATGGTATTGAGCATATTAGCTCCCATGGCTTCCTGAGTATCCACATGGAGATAAACCACTAAAAAGTCAGCCTCACCAGAAATTTTCTCAACTGTTAGCTCTCTCGCTCCACCACCACGTTTGACAATAGAGGGATAGGCTTGATTTGCCAGTTCCATCAGTTCCGACTTTTGACTCAGAATAGCCTGACGAGCTTGGTCACTATCTGGGACTTGATAGAGAGCCACTTGACCAATCATCTGGCGTTGGTGAACCTGAGCTCTAAAACCACCTGCTCTTTTGATAATTTTACTGGCAAAACTAGCCGCAGCAACGACGGATGGTTCTTCTGTTACATAGGGAACTGTGTACTCTTGACCATTTACCAACACTTCTGGAACTACTGAGTAGGGGAGTGAAAAGGTTCCTACTACATTTTCACTCAGTTGGTCCGCAACTGCTATACTAAGATTTTCATTTTGCTCAAGACTTTCTTGGGCTTCCATAGAAGTAAGCGCCTGAGACTTAACGAACTCAAGGCGCTCTTGAATTGATTTTTTAGCAAATCCATTCCAATTTTTTTTCATTATTTTTCAACCTTGCTGTAGCGACGTTGGTGTTCTACAATCTCAACCAGAGCATAGTCCTGTCCTTCATAGCCTGACATGGTTGCAGAACCTGACTCATCCAAGTTTGCTTCCTCAAAGAAGATTCGTTCATAATCAGCTACGCTCAATGCTTGACGCTGGTCTAGCAATTCTAAGCGATTTTTCTGCAATTGCTGTTCATAGCCTTCAACCAATTCCACACTGAAGAACTCAGATACAGCACCACTTCCGTAGCTATAGAGAGCTAGCTTGTCCCCTGCTTTGAGACTATCAGAATTTTCAAGAAGAGACAAGAGTCCTAAAAAGAGTGAACCTGTATAGATATTCCCAACTTTTTGGCTATAAATAATGGACTCATCAAAGTGTTTTTGAAGTAAATCCTTTTTCTCTTGAGGTAGAGATTTATCAAGAATTTTTTTCAATCCCTTGAGAGCTAGCTTTGGATATGGCAAATGGAAACAAATAGCTTCAAAATCATTCAAGTCGCAATCATAACGCTTTTGGTACTCTTCCCAAGTCGTTTTTAAGCTATCCAAATACTGCTGTGTTGAGTAGACTCCATTTACAAATGGTGTCGTTGAATAATTTGGACGCCAAAAGTCCATGATATCACGAGTCTGCGCAACGTTATCGTTGTTGAAGACCATAACACGTGGATTTTGGCTAATCAACACGGCAACACACCCTGCACCTTGAGTTGGTTCTCCAGGAGTTTCAACACCATACCTTGCAATATCACTGGCTAGTACCAAAACTTTTGATTTTGGAGAATTTTCTACGTGTAACTTAGCATAGTGAAGGGCCGCAGTTGCACCATAGCAAGCTTCTTTGATTTCAAAACTACGAGCAAAAGGTTGAATCCCAAGTAAACCGTGTACAAAAACCGCAGCCGCCTTACTTTGATCGACTCCAGATTCTGTCGCTACGATAACCATATCAATCTCTTGCTTATCTTCTTCAGTCAGGATAGAATTTCCTGCACTGGCAGCCAAGGTAACAATATCCTCTGTTAAAGGAGCAATACTCAATTCTTTTAAAAGGAGTCCTTTACTCAATTTTTCAGGATCAATTCCTCGGGTTTCTGCTAAATCTTGTAATTTCAAAACGTATTGACTGGTCGCAAAACCAATCTTATCAATACCGATTTTCATATTTACCTCTATTTTTATCATTCATTGTAAAAATTCGTTCACCTCTATTTTATCATAATTGAGGTCAAATGAGCTAAAAAAGACTTGATTCCCCAAATCAAGTTCATTTCCATCCTTGCATCTCCGCACTTTCAGCCATTCTGCCACGAAAAAATCGAGTCTTAGCTAGCTCGATTCTTTTTGAGATAATGATACAATTTCAACAAAACTGTTCCACTTGCCATTCCAATGGAGATAACGAGAGCCAACATCATGACTAACATGGCACTAGAAATGGCGTGGCTGAAGTCGCCTGTCACAAAGAAAGAAGTTGTCCGATAGGACAGATAACCTGGCACTAGAGGCGCCAAGGTAGCAAGTGCAAAGACAACTGCTGGTGTTTTATAGATAATACTCATAATCTGGCTAAGACAAGAACCAATCACAGCAGCAATAAAGGTCGCCATAATAACATTCGTCGGCTCCTTGAGGAGCAAATAAAGTAGCCAGATGAACATTCCCAAAACACCGCCGGGAATAAGCATGGAACGTTGGACATTTAAAACGATTAAAAAAGTGATGATAGCAAGCAGACTCGCAAGAGCTTGCAATAAAAATGTTGTTAGTGTCATATTAGTTCATTAGTACGAGGGCGACTGATGTTCCAGCCCCTAAAGCTAGGGTAATCAGCAAGGATTCAAACATCTTGCTCATACCAGAGTTGATATGGTTGGTCATAATAT
>ENA-OWMY01000510-OWMY01000510.1-metagenome-genome-assembly--contig:-NODE-510-length-11828-cov-8.460460_pt1 | contig 11828 bp, 7 predicted proteins | sample MGYA00245358_ERZ651122 | MGnify/ENA primary metagenome ERZ651122 (study PRJEB26857, sample SAMEA4031752) | metagenome | biome: human; feature: oral; material: saliva | place: Philippines | collected 2014 | study...
ATGAGGGTGCAGTGACTGCTTTATCACTACATGTATCAACCCATAAGAAATATTTGATAGGTTGTATTTTCATTAAACCCGACGTGTTGAATTAAGCGCTTTTATTACGCGGAGTGTATCTTTTAGTTCTTTAAACATGAACATGGTTCATTTTGGGTGTTTAAGACCTGTAAAAAACGCACGAGGCGCCCCCCCAAACAGGGATGCGCCTCGTGCGTTTACTTGTGTATTTACTCGTTCGTTTAGCCGAGAAAAATTGGGTTGAGCTGGGTTTAGTTCTTCAGCTGGGCACGTGCTCGCGAACGAACCGCCGTCACCGCCCACACCAGCACAAAAGCCGCCACCATCGACAGCACAATCGTGCCACCGGTCGGCAGGTTAAACGCCCACGACAGGTACAGGCCAACAACCGAGCAGATACCGCCAAACACCGGCGAGAACACCATCATCGACCCCAGTCGGCGGCACGCCAACCGGGCAGCCGACGCCGGAATCACCAGAAGCGCCAACACCAGCACATTACCGAGCGTCTGCAGACCCAGCACCACAGAAATAGTCACCAGAACGTACAGCACAATATCCAAGGCAAGCACCGGCAGACCCATCGCGCGGGCACTCTCACGGTCCAGGCTGACCGTCACAATCTGGCGGTGGAACAGCCACAACACCAGCAGAATAACGGCACCCATAATCGCCGCCTGGGTAATGTCCTCATTCGAAACACCCACAATCGAGCCGAACAAGAAATCCTGCACCGACCCTGAATAGCCCGGCGCCAACGAAATAATCACAATACCCAACGCAAAGGATGCCGCGAAGAAAATACCGATCACGGAATCCTCGCGTAGCCGCTGATTCTGGCTAAAGATAGCCACCAGAATAGCCGTCACCACGCCCGCGGTCAGACCGCCCATCACCAGGTTGCCGCCCAGCACGAACGCCACCGCAAGACCCGGGAACACCGAGTGCGCCACCGCATCGCCAATGAAGACCATGCCGCGCATCAGCACGTGGCAGCCCACCACACCGGTAACCACCGACGCGAGCAACACAGCCGCCAGGGCGCGCGGAAGGAATGCCAGAGATGGGTTGAACAGGTCGGCAAGAAAATCGATAGGAGTAATCAACGGGCACCCCCGGTAGAAGTAGAAGTATCAGTGGGGGAGAGGGAAGAGTCAGAAGCGCAGGAATCAGTCAGCTCGTGGCCGTACTCATCCAACGCACCACCGGCACAGGTGAAGCCCGTGCGGGCGTGGCCCTGCGCCTCCTCAATATCGTGACCGTGCAACCACGTATGCAACTGCTCCAAGCTAAAGGAGTCCGCCGGACCATCCAGGTGAATATTGCCGCGCACACCGCACAGGCGCGAGCAGGACTCACGCGCCGCCAGCATGTCATGCGTAGACATCAGAATCGTGATGCCCTCCGACGCCAACTCACGGTACAGGCGAGTCAGAGTGGTCTGAGTCGGCGCATCCACGCCCGTAAATGGCTCATCCAACAGCAGCAGGGAGGGGTTCGCCGCCAAAGCGCGCGCCAAAAGAACCCTCTGACGCTGACCACCGGAAAGCTCCGCAATGGAAGCATCCTGCAGGTGCAGAACATCGGTGCGTTCCATCGCCGAAAAAACCTGAACCCAGTCCTTCTTCGCCGGGCGGCGGAAGAACCCAATCTCACGCACGCGACCGGTCATCACCGTATCCTTGACGGTCAGCGGAAAATCCCACTGGAACTGGTGCTTCTGCGGCACATAACCAATATGCGCACGCGCCACACGCGGCGACTCACCCAACACGCGAACCTGACCGGACGCCGGGCGAATCAGACCCAAAATAGTGCGCAGTAGCGTGGTCTTACCGGCACCATTAGCACCAATCAGACCCGTAAACTCGCCGCGCTCCAGGGTCAGGGACAGATCCTTGAGGATGGAACGGCGCGCGTAGCCGGCGTATAGGTTCGAAATCTCTAGAACGGGCTCGGTACCCGCTGTTACCGACGCGCTCACGAACGGTCACCGCGCACTTCATCCAGTGCCTCACGCTGCGCGGAGGAGCGGCGGCGGAACGAAAGGAACGCGCCCACGGCAATGACAGCTGCCACGCCTGCGGCAATGGCGCCCCAGGGGACAGTGAACTCTGCTCGGTGGCCGCTCTGGTCACTCGACGCAGCGGCGGCAGAAGACGAACCGGATGCCTGGGTTCCGGCAGCCTGAGAAGCGGAGCTCGACGAAGCATCGGAAGAAGCCGAACCCGAGGATGCCGAACCGCGAGCCTGCGCCTCCATCGCGTACAGGGCATCAGCGCTCGCAGAATCACCCACCGCAAACTTCAGGTAGCGGGTATCAGACACGGTCGAACCATCAGAGAGCTCAGCGCTCGCGGTGACCTTCAGCAGGTACTCGCCGGGGGCGGTGAACACCCAGTTCGCGTGGGTGTGAGTGTTCTTCTCCACCCACAGCTTCTGCGGCTCATTCTTGGTCGAGGACCACAGCACCTGCGGTGCCGAGAAGTTGCCGTTCTCCAGGTACAGGCTGAACGTGCCGGGGCCGCTCACCTGCTCCAGGGTCAGGTTCACGCCGCGGTTCAGCTTGGACACCAGCTGCGGGTCCTGAGTGTTCCAACCCGGCCAGATCACGCCCTTAGCTTCGGTCTGCGGAATCACGTACACCTTAGAACCGGCGGGTGCACCCACGAAGGAGTAGCGCGGGTCGTTCGGCACCTCAAGGATCGCCTTATCGCTACCGCGGTAGATGACTTCGTCCAGGCTGCGCCAGACGGGGGTTTCACCGTGGTCGTCGTGGAGCATGAGCTCGAACTTGCCGTTGTTGAAACGAGGGCCCATATCCACGTGACCGGAGGAAATTTCGGTGCGGCCGGATGCGATCGGCTGCTCCGCCGACAGGGTCTGGGTGAGGGCGCGCTCGCCGCGGCTGAGGTTGCTGTCGCTCGGCTGAGCGGAGGCGCTCTCGGCGGTTGCCGGGGTGGTCTCCGCGTGTGCCACGCCCAGGGGTGCGAGCATGAGGCTGGCGCCCAGAGCCAGGGCGGGCAGGGCGCGGCTACGCGAGGAACGGGAGGGGGTGGTTGAGTTCATCATGAGGACTTCCTTGGATCATGACCGAAACGGTGTGTGAAAGATTGTCTATATGCTGATACGGATATATAAGCTTGTGGGATGCTTAAAACCGGGTTACGAGGTACTTGCCTCCGAGCAGCTGGCACCCGAAGAACTATCGCCAGAATCGCCACCGGAACTGTTCCCAGAGCACAGCGCAATCGTGTGAGCATTCGCCAACATCATCTGCGCGTAGTGAGGAGCCTGCGCATCCAGAGTGTCCGAATAGAGCACCCCGGTACGCACCCGCGCCTCCCGAGCCAGCTCCGTGAGAACCGGTGAACGCATCGCCGTGGACTTATCCAGATAAATCGCTGGAACCTTCAAATCCTCAACCGTGCGACGCAAACGCTGACGCTGCTGAATACTCGGCTCGCCGCTGGCACTAGCACTCACAAAACCGGCAATATGCAGCCCGTAGGTACTCGCCAGGTAGCGGTAGCCGTCGTGCGTGGTGACCAGGTTGCGTGCCGACTCCGGCAGGGCTCCGTACACCTGACGCAGCTGAGCGTCCAGGGCATCAAGCTCCTTCATCACCTGCTCGGTGCGGGTCGCGTACTCGCTCGCACCCGCCGGATCGGCGGAGGTGAGCGCGTCACGAATGACCTGCACGCTCGCCTTTGCGTTCGGTACCGAATGCCAAATGTGCGGGTCGATTTCGCCGTGCACGTGCTTGCCCAGAACAGCCTGCGCCAGCAGGTACACCTGGCCGCGATGCTCCGAAGCACCCGAACGCAGGAAACGGTAGCTACCGCCAGCGGGCACCTCCTGCAGAGTGCGGGAGGGGACCGCGACCACGGTGCGGTTCAGTTCGTACTCCACGGCACCCTGGGAGGAATCCGCGCGGAGTACGAGCCTGCCGTCGCCGGTGCGTGCCGTAATATCGGCGTGACCTGCCGAAAGAACCTTGATGTCCGAGGCGGAAACGTTCTGTTCCTTCGCCAGGCGGTCCACCAGCTCCTGCGGGTCACGACCGACCGCGCAGTACAGGGTGCCGCGCGAAGAACGCACCGACTCCGGCGCATTGACCGCGGTGGCACTCAGCTCAATCGCGTACTCGCCGGCATCACTAAACGCCCACGACAGGTGCGTATGCGCCTGCAACGGAAGCTCCAGCGAACCCATATCGCCGGTACGGATCGCGGTGTCCCCCTCACGGGTGAGGTTCACGCCGCGCGCATGCGAATCGCACAGCATCTCCACCGCGCCGAAGGTCTGCGTAATGAACGCCGCCAACTGCGCATTTGACGAATCCGTAGAGGTGCGTGCCCGCACGCTCTGCACCTCAAAGCGCATGCCTGCATCCGAAGAGTCGGTGGGGGCAGACTCGTTCTGCCCGCCCTCTTCAACACGCAAACCCAGCCAGATGGAGTCCAGGGAGGCATCCTCAACAATGGCTTCGAGCTTGCCGCCGTACTGCTCAATCTTCTCGGCAACCGCCACGGACACAACCCCGGCGGGTAGGTTCGCCTCAACCATTTTGCTGAGCTTACGCTGCTCCAGCAGCAGACCGTTCGTCAGGGCACAGCGGGCGTAGGCGACATCGCGGATATCGCGCAGGCTCGGCTCATACGAGTGCGGGTCAGCACCGGCAGGCACCAGGGAGTGCACGCTGGCGCGGTCGCCGGCAATCTGCTGCGCCAAATCCGCCAGAATTGGGGTCGTGGCGACCACGCGCATCCGGTCGGAGGAGGCGTTGACGCTGCTGGCGCATCCGCTCAGTGCGAAGGCGCCAGCCCCCACCCCCGCACCCACCGCGATACGGGAGGCGAGGGTGAGGGCGGTACGCCGACTATATGCTTGTGCGCGGTTGCCGGTATGCCCGCTATGCGGTGTCACCGCTGCGGCCCTTTCGACGTGCCGAACGCAGAATCATGGCACCGAGTGCCAGCGCCAGAATGGAGGTGCTGACCATGAACGGGTCGATGACCACACCGGTGTTCGGCAGCTTACCTGCGGCGGCTGCCTTCTGGGCGTTGGCGAGTTCCTGGCTGGTCAGGGCGCAATCCTCGCCGGAGGCGGTCTTGCCAACGATGCGCACCTTGGATCCGTCGGGCTTGGTGACGATGCCGGTGGCTTCGTCTACGGAGCCGTTGACGGGGTTCTTAGCGGTGCTCTTCTCGCCGCCGGTAGCACCGTTAGCGTTGTTGCCGCCGTCCTGCTTGGTGCCCGCCGCACCCTGCGCGTTGTTGCTTGCCGGGGCGTTATCGGGGTTGCCGACGGTGAAGTGCAGAACCGATTCGCTGCTGACCTGCTGGCCGTTCTTCAGGCGTGCCGTCCAGCCGATGGTCACGGTGTAGCGACCCTCGGCGGTGAACACCCAGTTGCTGTGCTGGTGGGTGTTTGCGGGCACCTGGAAGGAGCCGCCGCTACGCGAATCGAAGACCTTCTGACCGGCGGAACCGAAGTTACCGGAGAGGAAGGTGGACATGGTGCCGGGGCCCTCAAAACCGTTGAGGCTCATGGTGACGGGGCCGTCGAGCTGCTTGAGCAGTTCGGGGTCCTGGGTGCTCCAGCCGAGCCAGGGCACGCCCTGCTGCTGGGTTGCACCAATCATGTGCACGGGGGTGCCCGCCGGGGCGATATTCTCCATGCCTGCGGGCAGGTTGAGCTTTGCGGCGTCATTGAGTACGAACTCGAGGGCGCCGGGGGAGACGTGGCGGGCGGGGCTGGTGCGGTCGTCCTTCACGCTGCTGGTGAGGGTGCCGCCGTTGAGGATCGGGCCCACGTCAAAGTGACCGTGGGTGACTTCTTCACGGCCGCTGTGCTCGGCGGTGTTGACCACGGCGAGGGTGGGGATGCTGGTCGGTGCCTGGGCTGCCTGGTTGCTCTGCTTGTTGTCCTTCTGAGCGTCCTTGGAGTCCTTGGCATCTTCGGCGGGGACCTCGGTGGCGATGCACTGCTGGTTCAGGCTACCGGGCAGACCGGAAGACAGCACACCGCTGCCGGTAATGCCGCCGCCGTTGCTGGGCGCGCTGACGTTCTGGGCGTTGGAGCCCTTCACGCTGCTGCGGGAGTTGCCGCCCTTGCTTTCGCCCTTGTTGGAGCCGTTATTGGTGTTGTCGGTGCCGCTGATAGCAGTAACACCGGATCCGCCCTGGGACGCCTGCTCACCATTCGCCGCTGCCTTCGCGCCGTTCGGGTCGGTCACCTGCGCGGCGTTCTGGCCGTTCACGGATCCATCCACGCGGCGAATACCGGTGGATGCGCTCGCCTGTGCAGAAGCACTCGCCTCAGCACTTGCGGAGGCAGATGCAGAAGCAGATGCGCCGGGGGTGCCGGTGGCGCTCTCGGTTGCGGTGGTGCTCGCCTCGGGGGTTTCAGTCGCCTCGCTCGTGCTCTCCTTTGCTGCTTCCTTCGCGGCGTTCTGCGCGTTCAGGAGCTTGAAGCCCTCCTCAGCGTCGGTGCCCACAGCGATGGTGTAGGTCGCCTCGGAGCTGACCGGGGTGCCGTCGGCAAGGGTTGCGGTGGCGCGGAACGTCAGCTGGTAGATGCCCGCGCGGGTGAATGCCCAGCTGAGGTGCTCGTGACCGCCAGAGGTAATGGTGTGCGGTGCGAGCTTATCGTTGGTGCTGAAGACGCGCGGGTTGTCGCGGCCGGATTCGGTGAAGACTTCGGCGCGGCCGCCTTCGGGTACGCTGCTGCGCACGAGTTCAAGGTTGATGATGTTGTCCTTGAGCGCGCCGGGGCGGATTCCTTCCGCACCGAGGCCGGGGTAGAGCAGGCCGCGGGTGCGGGTGGAGGGAATGTAGAAGATGTCGGTGCCTTCGGGGGCAATGTAGTCGTAGCCTGCTACGACGTTGGTGTGTGCGTCCTCGACGTCGGGCAGGTGGAAGACGGTGCGGGCGGGGTTGAATCGTCCCTGCTGGCCGGGGCCGGTGTCTGCGAGGGTGGCGAGGGTGAACTGGTTGCCGTCGAGGAATGCGTTGAGCATTTCGGTGTGTACGCCGGCGATGACGTAGTCGCCTTCGTAGTTGACGTAGCCGCGCGACTCGGTACCTGCCTGGGCGCCGACCTGGTTTTCCTGCGCCTGTGCGGCGGTGAAGGTGCCGACCTGGGGGAGGGCGAGGGGCGCCCCGAGTGCGAGGGTGCATCCGAGGGTGGTTGCGCTGAGTAGGCTCAGGGGTTTGGTGCGTCCTTGCATGGTGGCTCCTTGGATGACTGTTCGTTGGCTGGCACACTGCCCGATGCTTTCGGGGTTTGCCCGGTACTGGGTCCGGTACTGGGTCCGGTGTTAGATCCGGCGACCTGTTGCCGGTTTCTCCCTTGCGTCCGGGGTGTGCTCTGCCGTGTTTTTCTCTTTGTGGATGTGTATGGTGTGCGTTTTTGGGCGCGCCTCTGCGCACACGTATTTCTGAGAATCACTATACTCACTTAGGTTCAAAATGACAATTATTTGCAAAAGAGCTACCCTAGAGGGTAGAAAAATGAGAAAGGTTGTCATGAGCTCTCAGAAGCAGACCCAGCGTCGGGTCACCACACACACCCCCACGCTCTTCATCCCCGGCGGCAAGCCCGCCCTCCGTCGCGCCGCCGCATTCCTCTCCGCCGCAGCACTGCTCGCGCTCGCAGGCGCAGCCCCCTCCCTGCCCGCCGCAGCAGGCCCCGACGACGGCAAAATCGTCACCACCAAGGGCCACGTCGACGCCCCCAAGGCATACTGGGACGAGCAGAACGGCACCTTCGTCCTCATGAACGAGGCGAACCCCTACAAGACCGGCGCAGACACCTACGAACTGGACAAGACCGTCAACTGGGTCGGCAAGGGCTACAGCACCAGGGACGGCAAGTCGCAGTACACCATGACCCTGGGCGACTCGCCCTCCCTGGCGTTCCTCGGCGAACCCGGCCAGACCCTCTACATGGCACCGCACCTGACCTACGGCAACCAGGACCCCATCTGGGCTGGTCTGGGCGCCTCCACGAAGGTACCCACCGAGCGTTTCCGTGACGGCGTGTTCGCTACCGACATCCTCTCCGTTGAGGGTCCCGGCCGCATGGAACTCTTCCGCTACAACCCGGATGACGCGCCCGCCGACGTGTACCGCATGCTCTCCAGCAGCTCCACCGGCTGGCACTCCTGGTTGCTCGACAAGGGTAGCCACACCCACAACACCACGACCTTCACCCGCCCCGGCCGCTACGTGGTCACCTACCGTACCGTGGCGCGCTCTACCGACGGCCGCATCATCAGCTCCAAGCCGTCGAAGCTGGTCTGGCAGGTTGGCGGCATGCAGCCGGTGCTCGGTGACGGCACCCCCACCGCCGTGCCCACCGTTGACCGCTACAACGCGGCACCCGTCGGTGACCTGGACACCGCGAAGTACGCACTCTCCGTTGCACCGCACCGCCTGGATGCCGACCCGGCAAAGAACAAGGATGCCGACGACAAGCTCAGCGACATCACCTTCACCGCCGCAAACAAGAACCTCAAGGGCACCCTGACCCTGTACAACAACGGCTACTTCCTGACCGACCTGCCGGTCGTGAACGGTACCGCCACCTGGTCTGAAATGCTCGGTAGCGAAGGCTCCCAGCTGCAGGCGGTCTTCACCCCCGACACCTCCGACGCGAACAGCGCCGAGGCGTCCCGCTGGATCTCGCACAAGCTCACCTACGAACCCGGCAAGGCTGAGAGCGTGTACAGCGATGACGGTAACGGCTCCTGGCCCGAAGAAATCCCGGATCAGGCGAACACCGTGCTCAGCACCGAGCAGTACACGCCCACCAGCATGGACTACGACGTGACTGTCACCCCGAACGGCAACGGCTTCAGCACCGTTGAGGTCCGCTTCAAGGACCCGAAGGTGCGCGGCTTCCTGCGCGGCGGCTTCTACGCCCAGGATGACCCGGTCTACCCGTACCTCGACCTGGAAGGCTCCATCGAGGACGGCGTGGCTCGCTTTACCTTCCGTGACGAGTCCTTCTACAAGGGCACCGCTCTGCGCGTGAAGATGCTGACCCACCCGGATATGAACGCTTCCGCCTCCACCACTGAGGTTGCGGCGAACTACGAGCCGGGTACGAAGTACACCGCACACGGCGCGCTGGCACCGGACAGCGCACCCATTGGCGATGCACCCAAGCCTGCCCCGGTGGACCCGGCACCTTCCGCTGAGCCCACCGTCGCGCCCTCTGCCGAGCCTTCTGCTGAGCCGAGCGATGCTCCTTCCGAGGCTCCGACTGCTGAGCCCAGCACCGTTCCGTCGGTTTCCCCCAGCGAGGTTCCGACCGTGCCTGCGGTGCCGACCGCCTCCGCAGAACCGAGCGTGCCTGCTCCGGCGCCCTCCACTCCGGCACCGACGACTCCGGCACCGTCTAGCCCCGCGCCCGCGAACCCGACCCCGAGCGCCCCTGCTCCGACTAGCCCGGCACCCTCCGCTGAGCCGTCCACCCCCGGAACCCCCGGCAACCAGTGCGTGCCCGGTCAGATTGACGGCCGCACCAAGATCTCGCACGGCCACCTGGACATTCAGGCGACCCTGAAGGACCGCCAGCTGTCCGTGGGTCTGCGTGACGACAGCGGCATCATTGACGCTGATTCGACGGTGCGCCCGCTCGATTCGGTCGTGTGGACGGTCAGCGAGAACGCCCGCCGTGTACGCACCGAACGTATGGCTGACGAGAAGCTGAACTTCATGGGCCCGGTCGGCACCGCGTTCTACGGCCTGCCGCAGACTCAGCAGAGCGGCCTGCCTTGGCCCGGCTACAACACGCAGGACATTGACTACTCGCAGCTGCGCGGACCCGTGCGCCTGCACGTGGTTCCGAAGGTCATGCCTGAGGGTGCGCGCTTCGGCATGTTCACCGAGTCGCTGAACGGTGCGGATGTGCTGCTGGATTCGACGACCGGCAAGACCACGATTGACATTGATTACGCGACGCACGCGCACGCGAACTGGGTGTTCTCTGAGCCCGGCCAATACATGTTTGACGTGCACTATTCTGCGACCCTGGCTGATGGTACTGAGGTGAACAGCCCGGTGCAGCAGCTTGCGGTTGCTGTGGGTAAGAAGGCGTCGGATGCGTGCTCGTTTGAGACTGCCGTGCCGAAGGACCCGAACGCGGCAGCGGATGACTTCAGCGGTGTGCGCCGTGTGGATTCGGCAACCCCGGGCGGTACCGCTGGTGCTAACCAGCCCGGCTCCGCACAGTCTGGTGCCGCGCAGGCTGGCTCCGGTCAGGCTGGTGCTTCCGGTGCCGCCGGTGGCGTGAACACGCAGGGTTCGGCTGATGGCTCGGCTGATGGTTCTGCTGGCGGCGTGTACCCGGGTGGTATCTCCGGTGGCGGCGCTGGTGGCGGCTCCCTGGGTCAGTCTGGTGTGTCTGCTGCGTCGGGTGGCGCTAGCTCCCAGCAGGGCGGCCTTGCCCGCACTGGTTTTGGTGCGGTGTCTGTGGCTGTGGGCGGTGCGCTGGTGTTGGGTGCCGGCACCGTGATGGTACTGCGTTCTCGCCGCCGCGCCTCCTAACGCTCGCCGCGTGAGGATACGCTGATACGACAAGCCCCCGCGGCTGAGAGGATGACTCTCAGCTGCGGGGGCTTTCCTGTGCTTGGTTCTCTGCGCTTTGGGGCTCCAAGATTTATCTGGACGGTCCAGATGCATAACTCTCATGGAAGATACGGCTGAGGGGCGCTCGCAGGCACGAGGCTACTGTGCGTGAACGAACGCCCCACCTATCGCATCATCGGTTACTAAACCAAGCGGACCGGTTTACTTATCCATCTCGTAGACCCAACCACCGGCGTTGCAGTAGCGCTTGCCGTCCTTTTCGGTGATGGAGTAGCCAGGCTCGTGGTTCTCACACTTCTGAATGACCTCACGGGCCTCTCGGTTAGATTTTTCAAGGTTTGCGGCACGAATCTGGAAGAAGGCAAACGTAGCGATGTACGCCACCAGAACCAGTGCAAGAGCGGTAATCGCCATGCCCTTACCCTTGCCGGTGCCATTCTTGACCATGACCAGGGCAATCACCGCGAAAACAATGGTCGGGATGGTCAAGAACGAACCAATAACAAAGATGCCGGTCAGGGCGGAAATAATGCCCAGGACCAGTGCGGTTACTGCCGCCCACTTCTTCTTCGGCGCTTCGGCGGGTACCTGTTGGGTGAACTGCGGCTGCTGCGGTGCGGCCGGCTGCGGGGTGTTTTCAGACATGGAAGTCCTCATTTCGTATGTGGTTATGAGTTGCTTGAATGTGTGCCCTCCAATGGAGTGGCATATATCTCACAGCATACCGTACACAAGGAAGGTTCTTGACGAGATGGGAACAAGCTTGTCTATCTACTAAGATGCGGTATCCACTGTTGGAAATTTTTCCTGCATGGGGATGTTGTGGGCGCTTTTTTATATGAGATGGTGTAGTGTTCAAAGTAGTGCGAAGCACTAAAGGTGCGTATTTGATATTCGCGTGTCTAATGCACATCTTCCGGCAATTCATCGACGAAAGAGGATCACCGTGTCTGATCGCGTACTCTCATCGCAGGCAGCCAAGGATGCCATTACTGCTCTCCAGAACATCATCAATGGCGGTCTGCAGAACGAAATTAACAACCTCAACCAGCAGGGTAACCAGCTGAAGGATCCCAACAACTGGGATGGCCCCCTGGCTGAGCGTTTCCGCAATGACACCTGGCCCGGCGTAGAAAACACCCTGCGTAACCTGACTCAGGAACTGACCGACCTGCGTGAGCAGCTCAACCAGATTTCTACCGATAT
>ENA-OWMY01000514-OWMY01000514.1-metagenome-genome-assembly--contig:-NODE-514-length-11739-cov-3.398408_pt1 | contig 11739 bp, 10 predicted proteins | sample MGYA00245358_ERZ651122 | MGnify/ENA primary metagenome ERZ651122 (study PRJEB26857, sample SAMEA4031752) | metagenome | biome: human; feature: oral; material: saliva | place: Philippines | collected 2014...
AATGCCTTGCGATTACCGCATTCTGCAAAGCCCCACAAAAGAACAAGTAAAACTTATTCTTTGGGAGACCGCCCAGCGGTCTCGTATTGTGCAAAAGTCTCATCATAATTGCTACCTTTGTATATACAATATTTTCAAACAAAACACCTATTCAGGAAATGGATTTAATACAAGAAATCATCGACCGTGCCAAGGCTCAGCCCCAGCACATCGTGTTCCCCGAAGGTACGGAAGAACGCACCCTAAAAGCTGCTGACCGCCTACTACGTGACGGTGTCGTTAAGCTAACTCTTATTGGCGACCCTTATGCTATTCGTTCACGCGCACACGACCTAGGTCTTAAGCACGTACTGAATGCCAATCTCCTTGACCCAAAGAATCACGAAAAGAAGCAAGCCTATATAGACTTACTCCTCGAATTGCGCGGTAGCAAAGGCGTAACTCCCGAGAAGGCTGCCCTACTCGTCGAAGACCCTCTATACCTCGCTTGCCTTATGATTAAGGCGGGTGATGCTGATGGCGAACTAGCAGGTGCTATTAACTCTACTGGCGACGTCCTACGCCCAGCCCTACAAATAGTCAAGACTGCTCCCGGCTTTAGCTGTGTAAGTGGTCTTTTCTTGATGTTCTTACCTAACTCGGACTATGGCCACAACGGACTATTATTCTTCGCAGACTGCGCCGTAATGCCTAACCCTGACGCTGCTCAGCTCGCACAGATAGCTGTGGCTAGTGCAGGAACAGCAAAGGCTATTAGTGGCGTAGAGCCTAAGGTCGCTATGCTCAGCTTCTCAACTAAAGGCAGTGCTAAGCACGAAATGGTTGATAAGGTCGTAGAAGCAACACGACTAGCTAAGGAACAAGCTCCTCACCTGGCTATTGATGGCGAACTGCAAGCAGATGCAGCCCTTGTAGATAAGGTAGCGAAGCTGAAGGCTCCAGGCAGCGAAGTAGCAGGACAAGCTAATATACTTGTATTCCCTTCTCTTGAAGTGGGTAATATCGGCTATAAGCTCGTTCAACGCCTTGCAGGTGCAGAGGCTGTCGGTCCTATCTTGCAGGGTATGGCAGCACCTGTGAATGACCTCAGCCGAGGTTGCTCAGTAGAAGATATCTATAAGATGGCAGCGATTACAGCCAACCAAGCTATTGCTGCTAAAGGTCTATAAAATACGATTATGAAAATACTAGTTCTAAACTGCGGAAGCTCATCTCTTAAGTATTCACTCATTGAGCTACCCAACTATCAGGTTATTACCTCAGGTCTTGCTGAGCGTGTAGGTACTGATGGTGCATTCATTAAGTACCAACGTCCCGATGGAGAGAAGGTAGAAGAGCTAACGCCTATACCTAATCACACTCGTGGTGTAGAGGTAATTCTAGAGAAACTACTCGACCCCGAAGTAGGACACATCAAGAGCCTTGATGAGATTGGTGCTGTAGGTCACCGCTTAGTACATGGAGGTGAAATGTTCTCAGATAGCGTCATCATCACAGAGGAAGTTATTGCTCAGCTAGAGAAGTGCATTCCACTAGCACCACTACACAACCCTGCTAACATCATGGGTATACGTGCTGCACAAGCTGTAATGCCTACTAAGGCTCATTGTGGTGTCTTTGATACAGCATTCCACCAAACTATGCCTGAGCACGCTTATATGTATGCTCTCCCCTATCATCTCTACGAAAACCACGGTGTTCGTCGCTATGGCTTCCACGGCACAAGCCACAACTTCGTTAGCCATAAGGCTGCAGAGATGCTAGGCATTCCATACGAATCAGCTAAAATTATCACAGCACATATTGGTAGCGGAGCCTCTATTACCGCTATTAAGGACGGCAAGAGCATAGACACATCTATGGGTATGACACCAGCCGAAGGCTTGGTTATGGGTACTCGTGCAGGTGATATTGACTCAGGCGTTATTGAGTATCTTCTTAAGCAAAACTTCTCTCCTGAAGAAGTAGCAGATTATATCAATGGAGAAGACAAGGGCAAGAGAGGTCAGCTTACTATCTCTGAAATCTCTACTCTACTGAATAAGAAGAGCGGTATCTATGGTATCAGCGGTATTGGCAGCAGCGATATGCGAGACATGGATAAGGGTACTCGCGAAGGTAATCACCGCACTAAGCTCGCTACCGACATGCTTGAGTATCGTCTTAAGAAGTACATCGGTGCTTATGCAGCAGCCCTTGGAGGTCTTGATATACTCGTATTCACTGCTGGCGTTGGTGAGAACCGTGCAGCTACACGCACTAATGCCTGTGCAGGACTTGAGTTCCTCGGCATCGAAATTGATGAAGAACGCAACCAAGAGTTCCGTGGTAAGGCAGGTATTATCAGCACAGACTCTAGCCGTGTGAAGGTCGTTGTCGTACCTACTGATGAAGAGTACATGATTGCTCACGATACTTACGAACTCTTACATAAATAAGTTTTTAGTATTCGCCCTTCTAGGGTATTAAAAAGAGGGCTTGCTTCTATACAGAAGCAAGCCCTCTTTCATTCTTGGCGACTATGTTCCACGAGGAACAGTTATGCCTATTAAACTATACTTAGTCACGCAACCAGCGCAAAACCTCCTTAAGCGTTGGATTCTTTCCGTACATCAATACGCCTATACGATAGATACGTGCCGACAAATAAGTCAAGGCAACAAAACTACCATATAAGACAATTAGGCTTAGAATTTCCTCCCAAATAGAAACACCATAAGGGATACGTATCATCATCACTACGGGCGCGCTGAAAGGGATATAACTCGCTATATGGGCAAATGTACTATCGGGACTATTCAGACACGCCATACCAGCATAGAACGCCAATAAGAGTACTACCGTAATAGGCCACATCAGACTCTGCACATCTTCATCACTACTAACAGCCGAACCTAAAGCAGCGAAAAGCGATGAGTACAACAGAAATCCTCCAATAAAATAAAGGACAAAACAAATGAATACTTCTACATAATTGAGCGAACCTAAGAGCGCAAATATACTAGAAGACGATAGTTCGTTCACACCTACCGATGCCACACCCGAAGATGCACCAAGACTTGACATATCGGGCAAGAAGAACATCTGCCCAAGCTGAGCAAAGCCCGTTACAAGGATAGCCCAAATACAAATCTGCGTTAATCCTACAGCACCAACACCTATGATTTTACCCATCATCAAATCAAAGGGACGTACAGAGCTAACCATAATCTCCATAATACGACTCTTCTTCTCCTCCATCACACTCTGCAAGACGCTAGAGCCATAGAGCTGGATAAAGGTATAAATCAGTATAGCCAAGAGCAAGCCTAAGCCCATAGAAATCGCCCCCGAACTAATAGATTCCTCCCCATTATCACCTACACGGAAAGTATTTACAGAGAGCCTCGTTTCGCTCTCACGAATAATATCCTCAATACTATCCACGTGATAACTCCTAAGCTTCTGAGAAGTCACATAAGAAGAGAATGCGCCATTGATATAGTTCTCTATGCCCTTAGGTAAGGTTTTGAAACTAAAAAGCGTCATCGCCTTAGGGTCTTCTCTTAGGTCTTGCCTAATCTCTAAGACACCAGACACGACAGCGTCCTTAGCATCCTTTCTATAATCAGATATACTCTTATCAGCCTTTACAAATTGATAATCCTCCGTATTTTTTAGTACATCGCCATACAGCCCAGTATGGTCTAAGACAGCGATGACCTGCTCATCCTCCCCTCCATAAGCCATAAGGAGAGCTGGTGCAAACATCAAGAGTAACATCAAAAGCGGGCCGATAAGCGTCATCACAATAAAACTCTTTCGCCTAACGCGCATCATATACTCGCGCTCGATTACAATCCAAATCTTACTATTCATGACCGCTAACTGTTTTTATAAATATCTCATTCATCGTAGGCTCTTCATGCTCTAGGCGCACAATTGGGTATTCCATAGGAATAAGCCCTAACAAGTCCCGTAAACCCTGCTCATCATCGATTTTAAGGCGCAAATAGGTTTGATTATGCTCTATCCTATGCTCTTCTATAGGTAGAGCTCCAAAATCGTCAATAAACCACTCTCCTGCCAAAGTCATGCGATAATAAGGCAAGCGATACCTCGCCCGAACCTCCGCAACACTTCCAGAGAGAACAAGGTGAGATTGATTGATGAGGGCAATATCATCACAAAGTTCCTCTACACTCTGCATATTATGCGTAGAGAAAATCAGCGTACTACCACGCTCTCTTAGGGCAATAATTTCGCTCTTGAGCAGTTCAGCATTAACAGGGTCAAAACCGCTGAAAGGTTCATCAAAAATAAGTAGTTCAGGCTCATGCAAGACGGTACAAATAAACTGAACCTTCTGTTGCATACCTTTACTTAGCTCCTCAACACGCTTATCCCACCAAGGCATAATTCCGAATTTCTCAAACCAGCTCTCAAGTCTTCGCTTGGCTTCCGATGAGGATAAACCCTTAAGCCGTGCTAAATAAATAGCATGCTCCCCTACTTTCATCTTGCGATACAAACCACGCTCCTCAGGCAGATAACCTATGCGAGCCACATCGCTTGCCGAGAGAGGCTTACCGTCAAACAGAATGGTACCACTATCGGGCTTGATAATGTTGTTAATCATACGAATAAGCGTTGTTTTACCTGCGCCATTAGGACCTAACAGCCCAAATACGCGCCCACGCTCAATAGTTAGGCTAACATCATCGAGGGCTGTATGCGCCCGATAATGCTTGCTTACATGCTGTACTTCTATCATAATTCACTATTCTTTATTATCTCCATGCTGTGCTAGATAAAATTCTTTTTGCTTTTTTATCTCTCGTCTTAACTCCTCCTCTGTTGGTAAATAAGTTAGATACTTTGTAGCAAATAATCTTTTATTATCTCTCAAAACAGAATATCGAGCAATATCTTCACTTGTTTCAGAACAAAGCAATAAACCTATGGTAGGATTATCTCCTTCCGTAAGTATCAAATCATCGTACATACGCACATACATATCCATCTGACCTACATCTTGATGAGTTAAAGTTCCAACCTTAATATCCACAAGAACAAAAGCTTTGAGTATGTAGTTATAAAACACCAAATCTATAAAATAATCTCTTGTATCCGTTACTATCCGCTTCTGCTCTGACACAAAAGCAAAACCTTTACCCAGCTCCAAAAGAAAATCTTTGATATGACTTAAGATAGCTTTCTCTAAATCGAGCTCTTTATAATCAAAAGAAGAATTTAACTGTAGAAATTCTGCTATGACAGGATTTTTAATAAGACTAGATGGTTCTAGAGCTAAACTCTCTCTATCATGACTACACTCCAACTCCTTTAGTGTATCCTCCGGAAAAGGCACTTGTATATGTCTATAATAAGCTTGTGACCCTATATTCCTGTTAAGGGTCCTTACACTCCACATTTCTCTTGAAGCTTCATACATATACCAACTACGAGCCTGATAATCTTCAACTCTTAGTAACATTCTATAATGAGTCCATGTAAGATTTTGAACTCGCGAGTTCAAAATCTCCTCTTCCTTAAAACGCATAAACAGAAGCCTCATATTATAGAGATTTCTCTCTGAATAAGAAGTCCCATACAGGGGAACAAGCTTCTGAGCCATTAAAGCAAACTGCCGATGCCCATACGAAGCCCTATGCTGTCCCACTTGCTCTTCCTCTACAATACGCTTTCCAAGCAACCAATAAGTATACACTTGTATCTTATTAACTTGTTGATACGCTTGCTTTTGGGCTACATCAATAATTGAAGCTAAATCAGCTAGAAATTCATTGCTTACATGCTGCACTTCTATCATAATCTGATTATTTTGTTGGAATAAAGATAGTAATAATAGTTAGTGCCTAAGCCATGAATGCAACAAGGGCTTCAAAGCAACCGAAGTTACTTGAAGCCCTTACTCTCTTACTTATATTTGATTTAATCCTTTAGGAAGCTACTCACCGCTTGATAAACAGCATCAACACATTGGTCTAAATCATCATTAACTACAACTAAATCAAACTCTTCTGCATGCTTGATTTCCTCGGCTGCCTTAGCTAATCGCTCTTCAATCACCTCTGCAGAGTCCGTAGCTCGGTGCTCTAATCTACGTCTAAGTTCATCTAGACTAGGTGGCTTAATGAACAAGGCTAAGGCATTAGAACCATAAACACGTTTGATATTGAGCCCTCCTACATAATCGACCTCAAAGATGACATGCCCTTGCTCATTGCTGATGCGCTCAACCTCACTGCGTAGAGTTCCGTAGTAACGGTCTTGATACACTTCCTCGTACTCAAGGAAATCTCCAGCTTCGATATGGCTACGAAACTCCTCTGGCGAGAAGAAATAATACTCACGACCATGCTCCTCTACCCCACGAGGAGGACGACTAGTAGCCGAAATAGAGAAACGCAAGCGAAGCTCTGGATGCTCAGCCATCAAGCGAGCAATGATTGTACCTTTACCCGTTCCGCTAGGCGCAGAGATGATAATTACCTTGGTCATGCCTTAGTTATTTTCCATCTGAGCCTTTATCGCAGCAGCAACCTTCTCGGCAATCTCCTCACAGAGCTCAGTATTTTCCTTAAGCAAAGCACGTACGGTATCACGACCCTGTCCTAAGCTCATATCACCATACTTGAACCATGAACCGCTCTTCTTGATGATATCAAAGTCTACACCCTTATCAATAATTTCACCCGTACGAGAGATACCTTCTCCGTAAAGAATATCAAACTCACAACGGCGGAAAGGAGGAGCAACCTTATTCTTGGTTATCTTGATTTTCGTTAGATTACCGTATACATTATCATCGCTTTCCTTAAGCTGACTACTACGGCGCACATCTATGCGAATAGAAGCATAGAACTTGAGGGCATTACCACCCGTTGTCGTTTCGTTATTTCCCGGTGCGCTATAACCTGTCGGAATCTTATCACGAAGCTGGTTGATGAAGATACAAGTCGTACTACTCTTGCTCACAGCACCTGTAATCTTACGGAGAGCTTGAGACATCAGACGAGCATGAAGACCTACTGTACTATCACCCATATCGCCCTCAATTTCTTTCTTAGGCGTAAGAGCAGCCACAGAGTCTACTACCACAAGGTCTACAGCACCCGAGCGAATAAGTTGCTCTGCAATATCTAGAGCCTGTTCACCATTATCAGGTTGAGAAATCCAAAGACTATTAACATCAACACCAAGATTGCGTGCATAGCTAGGGTCAAAAGCATGCTCAGCATCGATAATAGCAGCGACACCACCCATCTTCTGTACTTCAGCTATAGCGTGAATAGCAAGCGTCGTTTTACCTGATGATTCAGGTCCATAAATCTCAACGATACGCCCACGAGGATAGCCACCTACCCCAAGAGCAATATCAAGCCCTAATGAGCCCGTAGGAATAACCTCAAGGGCTTCTTGAGGCTGAGCACCCATATTGATGATTGAACCCTTACCATGTAGCTTCTCAATATTCGCCATTGCCATCTGAAGGGCTTTCAACTTCTCTTCGTCAGCAACGCGCTTAACTGGTATAACTTTCTTTTTATCGTCTGCCATTGTACATTAAATTTATATAGTTACAAAAATACGAATAATATAAGACTATCACATCATACAACACTCGCCACACAGGTCTCCCCCATCAAAATTCAGGCTAATTACGAGTGCCTTTAGGCACGACACTTCTCCATAGCCCAGGGTAAAATGATGGCAAAGCCCGAAATGAAACTCTGGGTATACACAGAAGAAAAAAAGATGAGCTCCAACAAGGAGCGGCACTACAACGCGAGCATTTGCACTTACGTCTCGGAAGTGCCGCCCCTTTGGGGCTCAATAAATGTGTTCCAATGATTAACCCAGGGCTTGCGCCCTGGGCTATGCAGGAGTATCGCCCTTGCAGGGCTCATCTATACTAATGCCTTAATCAATTTCCTCGTTTCAGTTAGTACGCTGTACTTACTTTTGTATTTACGCGTACTCGTTTTAGTAAGTACACGTACTTATCTTAGTGTTTACGCGTACTTATTTCGATGAATACGTCGTACTCACTTCCGTGAATACGCATACCTAAAAGGCAATAAAAAAGCTCCCACCCCTGTGAAGGAGCGAGAGCTTGTCCTTGTATGCGTAGCCTCCTACCCGTAGGAGGTCATTCGCTTGCTTTAACTATAGATTACTTAGTCTTAGCAGAGTCAGCAACAACTGAATCTGTAGCAGTAACAGTGTCTACAGTCATGCTAGCCTGAGCGATGCTATCTGCGATACGAACTGAATCAAGAGAGTCAGCGATACGAGCAGAATCAGCAGCTGTGTTAGCAGTGTTACCACCGCAAGACACGAATGACAAAGCAGCAACGAATGCGCAAAGAGATACAAACTTCTTCATTTTCTTTTGTTAGTTTATAAGTGAATTCAACTTTCTAAAACGGTGCAAAGTTATAACTAATCTTTTAATACACCAAATATAAAGCTCTAATCAGCAAAATATTTTGTAGTAGATAAGCGTTTATACTTAGTTTACCTCCCAGTAAGACTCACTAAGCATCACATCCATAAGTGAGCGCTGAGGCTTCTTAACACGCACATCTTCAATCTGTTGAGCAAGTGCTTCCTCATAAGAAATAGCCGCTACATCACGTATAATACCCAAAGCAATAGGCAAATGCTCACCATCCATCATGGCTAACATATTATGTAGTGTAACATCCTCTTCATGGGCATCATGCGTCAAAATATCGTCTAGAGTATAGCCATCTTCGCCAATGGTTACAGCCTTAAGTTTGAGTCCTTCAAGGACAAGTCCCTTCTGTTTGTCCTTACCAAAGAGCATTTTCTCGCCATGACGGAGCGTAATAGTCTTATCATCACGCACGTCCCTACTTGCATAGCCTTTATGAACGCCATCGTTGAAGATGACGCAATTTACAAGTACCTCTAGCACGCTTGTACCCTTGTGCTTGGCACTCTCTTCCATACAGTACTGCAGGTTCTTCATATCTATATCAATAGCACGAGCGAAGAACTTACCACGAGCACCCAAAGCTAATTCAGCAGGTATGAATGGGTCTTCTACCGTGCCATAGGGCGAACTCTTAGACACAAATCCACGTGCAGAAGTTGGCGAATACTGCCCTTTCGTTAGCCCATAGATGCGGTTATTAAAGAGAATTATATTAACGTCTATATTACGGCGCACAGCGTGAATAAAGTGATTACCACCGATAGCCAAGCTATCACCATCACCCGAAATTACCCAAACACTTAAGTCAGGACGCGCACTCTTAACGCCTGTCGCTATGGCTGCCGCACGCCCATGTATCGTATGAAAACCATAGGTATTCATATAGTAAGGCAGACGAGAAGAACAACCGATACCTGATATTACAGCGGTTTGATGCGGTGCAATACCGACCTCAGCCATAGCCTTATGCAAGGTTGCTAACACTGCATGGTCACCACAACCCGGACACCAACGTACTTGCTGATCACTTTTGAAGTCGCCAGCCTTGAGGCTACATTCATTTGTAACTATATTTTGTTCCATAGCCATATTACTTCTCTATTAGTTTGGTAAAGCAATCCACAAGCTCATGTACTGTGAATGGCTGTCCTGTTACTCGGTTATACTGATGAGGCATAAAGCCTGGGAATTGTGCTCTCAGATAGCCAGCGAATTGCCCCGTATTCTGCTCAACAACAACAACCTTCTTATAGTGTCTGAGGATTTCCTCTGCATTATGTGGTAGCGGATTGATGAAAGCAAAGTGTGCTAAAGCGACCTTATGCCCTGAGCTTCGCATAGCTTGTAAGCTCTCGTATAGGTGTCCGTAAGTACCACCCCACCCAACAATAAGTAAGTCGCTATCCTCATCTCCCTCTACTTCTAATAGAGGAATAGAGTTTGCTATACGTGCAACCTTCTCTGCACGCAAAGCAACCATGCGTTCATGATTATCAGCATCAGTACTAATCGCACTTGTTACAGAGTCCTTTTCTAGACCTCCTAAGCGGTGCTGATAACCCTCTTCACCGGGAAGAGCCCAGTAGCGCACGAGTGTTTCTTCGTTACGCTCATAAGGCTTCCATGGCTTATCACTCTCAGGACGCAAACTAATATAGTTAGGTTTAATAGAAGGCAGTGCATCTAAATCGGGTATTCTAAAGGCTGAGCTACCATTAGCGATAAACGAATCAGTCAAAAGAATTACAGGCGTCATGTGCTCAATAGCAATTTTAGCCGCCCAATAAGCTGCGGTAAAGCAATGGTCAGGCGTAATACCCGCAATTACAGGCATTGGACTCTCACCATTACGACCATACAGAGCCTGCATAAGGTCAGTTTGCTCACTCTTCGTCGGCATACCCGTAGATGGACCTGCACGCTGTACGTCTACAATCACTAGAGGTATCTCAGCGATTACAGATAAGCCCATCGCCTCACCCTTAAGCGCCAAACCGGGACCAGAAGTAGACGTAACGGCTAGATGGCCAGCAAAAGCAGCTCCGATAGCTGTACAGATACCTGCGATTTCGTCTTCAGCCTGCACGGTCTTCACGCCTAGAGATTTGTGTTTACTTAGTTCGTGTAGGATATCTGTCGCAGGTGTAATCGGATAAGAACCCAAGAATAGAGGTCTTCCTGAACGCTCAGATGCAGCTATAAGACCGAAAGAAGTAGCCTTATTACCATTGATATCTATATACTTACCAGCTTGCTGTACAGAAGTCTCTACTCGGTAAGTTGTGGTCGAAGCGTGGGTATTAGCACCATAATTGAAGCCATCGTGCAAAGCCTTCTTATTAGCTGCACACAACTCAGGTTTCTTACCAAACTTGCGGTCAAGGAAAGCCTCTGCATGCTCCATAGGACGCTCGAAGAGCCAACAGATAAGACCGAGTGCAAACATATTCTTACAGCGTACAGCACTCTTATTATCAAGTCCAAATTCACTCAGTCCTTCCTTAACCATAGAGCTTATTGGTGCTGCTATGACCTGCTGAGAGTTTAGTCCTAATTCGGCAAAAGGGTCATCTGTAGCGAACTCCGCCTTTTTCAAATCATTAGCACCAAAGGAATCAAGGTCTATGATAATCAAACTATCACGCTTGAGATGCTTCTTATTAACCTTGAGTGCTGCAGGATTCATTGCTACTAAAACATCGGCAAGGTCGCCAGGAGCCTTAACACTATTAGGGCCAATATGTACTTGGAAGCCTGATACTCCACTAAGAGAACCCTGTGGTGCACGTATTTCGGCAGGGAAATCAGGGAATGTAGAGATTGTATTACCGAGCATTGCGCTCAAATCGGTGAAGATGGTACCAGTAAGCTGCATACCATCGCCCGAGTCACCAGAGAAGCGGATGACCACATCTCTTTTGTCTTTGACAGTTGTCTGTCCCTCCATATCTGTAATAACTATCACCGCTCTAAGAGCGTATTAATAATATTCCGTTCGTATTGTTTGCTAATTTTATTAGCAACTACTTCGACAAAGCAAACTTAATGAATTGTTTCCTAACAAGCAAGAAACCTTTTTGCTTACTGCGCTTGACGATTTTCACCGTACGAATTTGATTTTTGGTAATCACCCCATAGAGTTCGTTGGTCGGAAAGTATGTTTGCCAGTCCTCTATACGTTTCAGCCCTATAACAGAACCACTACGGATACGTCGGGAGATGGAGTTCCCTATGAGGTTACAAGCAAAATCAGCCCTATCAAAGTCAGGCGA
>ENA-OWMY01000518-OWMY01000518.1-metagenome-genome-assembly--contig:-NODE-518-length-11687-cov-4.303817_pt1 | contig 11687 bp, 6 predicted proteins | sample MGYA00245358_ERZ651122 | MGnify/ENA primary metagenome ERZ651122 (study PRJEB26857, sample SAMEA4031752) | metagenome | biome: human; feature: oral; material: saliva | place: Philippines | collected 2014 | study...
CATTCGAATTTTGCGTTATTTATATCTCAGTAAAGTATTTAATTCCCTTTTATTTTGGCGATTATTGCGACATAAAGTTTTAGCACATGAATGCAATGCAACATTAAGTGCAATATCCGTGTTAGTCTAGGGTGTAACCGACGTACTGATGCGCAAATACCTGGATCAGAAACACCGGCTTGTGGTGAGCCTTCCCTAGTCCAGGCTTTGTGCCTACATCGCTTGAAATGGCACACATGACTATCACTCAACTTCCGAAACGAATTCATGCTCTTTCGCTTGCCGCCGCTTTGGGTGCAAGTGCTTTTGTGCTTCCTGGCGCCTCCGCAACCGAGGCTGAAGCAATTAATGTAAACGACTGCTTGGCATCTTTGATGAATAGCGAATTTGCCTCCAACTGCCCCTACGAAAATCTTGAACTTGAGGTCGATACCGTAGAGGTTCTCGTGCAGTCCGTCGAGAACGGCAAGGCGACCGTTAAGCTCGCACCCCTCTACGAGGGCGCCTATGTAGGCGATGCGTCGCGAGTCTACCTCGTCATGCAGTACTACACCTCCAGTGGCTCCATGGCGGCTTCTGACACCTTTGAGCCCACCGAGATTAAGGCTGAGCGTGCCGCTGACGGCTCCATGCTGCTCACTTTCACCATGCCGCAGATGCCTGCCGAAGGTTACTACTCCATTAGTGCCATGGATCTGGAAACCTCCGATATGGGCTACGGCGAATTCAAAATCTCTGAGGGCTCGCTTATTCCCCACGTCATTCCGGTAGAGAACGACTCTGATGAGGCGTACGCGGACCAGGATGACGACAACCACCAGCTGACCGCTGATGAGCTGAAGGCTCTGGCGAAGATTCGCGAAAAAGAAAAGAAGAGCGAACAGGAACTAGGCCACCAGAACGGAAACCAGGAGATTTCCTCCGAGGTTGCCCCTGTTCCTGCTGAAACCTCCGATGAGGCGCCTCATGTGCAGAAGGTTCAGGAAGTTCCCGGCAGCACCACTGCATCCCGTGATAGCCAGACTCCTCCGAAGCTGAGCGTCGAATATACTGAGGTCCGCTCCGACTCTGAAACTAAGCCCGTGACCATTAGCGCTAAGCACCTGCCCGCTTACAAGGGCGGTTACGACCTGATGGTGGTTGAATCCGACGCGAACGGCAACGTTAAGGGCGAGGCCATCTCGTACACCCACATCAGCCCTGAGAGCATTGTGGGCGGCGAGTTCAGTGTGGCTATCGGCATGCCTGGTTCTCTGCTGAAGACCGGCTCGGTGTACATTGCCCTCCTGGTGCGTTCTGATGATATTGACACCCCCTACGATGTTGCGTCGGTGCGTTTTAGCGTGACCGGTGTTGCCGCTCCCAGCGCAGAAGCTTCGAATAAGGCTGAACAGCCGCGCCAGGATGCGAGCGCTACGGTGACCCCCAGCGCCAAGACTGATGCGGCTACTAGCCCTGCCCAGCGCAGTGCCCAGAGCGGCGTCTCTACTTCGGGGTCGAAGGAACCCGCCTCGAGTGCGCCTCAGTCGACTTTGGCGGCAGTGAGCGCTATGTCCCAGCAACAGGAGGCGAAGGCGGAACGTCAGCGTCAGGCCCTGCAGACTTTGGCTCAGGCGCGCACGATGACTCCGCGTTCGGCTATTGAACCCACGCGAACTGATTTGGCGTCCGCGTACCGTTCTGGTTCTGACCCGGCATCTATTGCGGCTGCCGCAAATTCCGGCGCGGTCGCACAGGGACCCACGAGTGATGCCACCTCCGGTAATGGCAATAAGGGCTTCACGCCCGTCATCCACTCGGAAACCAATACTCGTTCTGCCGCGGTGAACTCGAACGTCACCCAGGTGCACTCCAATGCGAATGCTGATCGTCAGGATGGCGTGAAGGCTGCAGCTTCCGTTGCGGCTCCTACCAGCGAAGAGGTTGCTCAGCATGGTACGGCGTTCTGGGCTATTGGTGGCGTTGGTCTGACCCTCGTGGTTGGCGCCGCGTGGACGGCTCACCGCAGGGGCTTTCTGAGCTCCTAAAGCCCTTGGTGCGCTTGCGCGTTGTGCCTGCTGGTAGGGCACTTATTCATGCCCTCAATATGTCTTGAGATATCCCTCACCCCCGTAATCTGTAGTTGCAGATTGCGGGGGTGAATTGCGTGTTCAGGGTGTTCAAAAAGCATCTACCCTCGCGTGAATAAACCTTAAGGTTCGTGATAGGGTTGAAATAACCGATAAATAGATGCGCGCTACTTTTGTGTTTTCACCGGAGGAAATGCGAGGCGGAGTAAGGTACGACTTTTCCGGGGACCTTACATCCCGGAAAGGCTCCCAAGAGCATACGAAGACATGCCGCTAGCACGCATCAATTCCACCATGAAAAGACGCATCGCATGAGCACTCATTCAACAAAGTACCGTGTTGTCACCGCAACCCTTTTGATTGCGGGGCTTCAATGCGGGCTTGTTGCACCTTCCATGGCGGCGGAAATCCGCGTCACCACGCATACGGCGGTACCCAAAAGTGTTGGACACCGTGTGGATGGGCACCGTGTGGAACAGAATGACGTTGCACCGAACGGGCAGAAGCAGAACGCGGCATCTAAAGTCACCATGAAGGCGCAGCTTCAAGAGGGCGGTTTTCTGCTGCGGTGGAACGGACTCCCTCAAGAGCTGACGGCTACAGACATTCTGGTAGACATCGACTTCTACACTGTTACTGGCGAATATGGCGGTTCCATTGTTGAGAACCCGCAGGTATCCGAGGGGGAGAACAGGGGCGAATATAGCCTCTTCATGAGCCTCGCCAGGGGAAAAGAAGTTGTGTACGTCATCGTTCTGACCGACAGCATCAACAACATCTCCTACGAATTCTTTGTGACCGAGCGGGACAACCGCCTGGTTGAGGCCGCTGACCCGCGCAACGGTAAGGCAAAGCCCACCGAGCCGACGGTCGATATTGAGCATGAAGAAGCAGAAACTTCCGAGGCGAGCCCCACTCCGATCTCTGGCGCGGAGAACGACCAGGACGAAGACAACCAGCTCTCACCCACTCTTAGGGATACGTTGCACCCCACGCCGGAAAGCTCAACGGCAGCCCCGGTTAAGGTGCCGCGCGGACGGTACATTGTCTCCGAAGACACCAGCGTGTACGACCCGCAGAACCAGAGGAAGGGTAAACCGCGCCTGTCCGTACAGGATTCCCAGGGTGACTCCCAGGACGACACGAAGCCGGTTACGATTCTCGGCACGAACTTCGCGCAGAACGCCAGCGGCTACGACCTGATGGTTATGGAAGTTGACTCTGAAGGCAACACGGTAGGGGACGCGCTCGCCATTGTGCACGTTGGCCCGGAATCCATTTCTGCCGGTTCTTTTGAGGCCGTTATTGGTGTGCCCGGAGCGTCCTTGCAGATTGGCAAGACGTACCTGGTGGCAGCATTTGACGCCGCCAATGATGGCAACCTTCAGCTGAATACGGTCCGTTTTACGGTGACTCAGGCTTCTGTCGAGAATGGTGGCTTGTCGTCTGATTCTTCCTCTAAGAACGAGAGCGCATCTGCTGCGGAACCTTCTGCGAATCCTACGATTGCCACTGATACTGCAGGTGCATCCGGCGCGAGCACACCCGCCGCAGGTTCTAGGTCTAAGACCCGCGGTATTCAGGGTGATACCGCCATGGCTCCGGGCACTAAGGACGCCACGATTTCTGTTCCGCGCCCCTCGGGTGGTTCTGTTACCGAGTCTTCCTCGGCTCTGGGGTACCGCACTGAGGAGGCGCAGCCTGTTCAGGTGCCGACCCCCGACTCTAATCTGCCTTCGGGTATCGACTCGGCGGCGCAGTCTCGCCGCGCCGCAATTCTGAATGGTTCTTCCTCTCAGGTTCGTACTGAGCACGGGTCGCCGGATGGTGTGAAGGCAACGGAGGCGCAGATTACCCGCAACACGGATAAGAGCTTGCCTCTTCTGCCGATTTTGGTAATTTTGGGTGGCGGCCTGATTCTTGGCGCCCTGGGTGTGTCGCGTGTGCACGCTTCGAAGAAGGATTAGTTGCCTATAGACCGGGGGAGGGGCGGCCCCCGGTACTTGTCGCGGCATGCTGGCGTGGGTTGGTTGTATCCCCGTCAGTGTGTTGCGAGGTGTTCTGTCATAAAACGGTTTCTTGGAATCTGATGTTGAGAAATACTCACACTGTCGATATAGTAAGCCTGTCCTAACAATGTCGATAGCATGGATACACACCAATGAAGATTTTCACATCTGGCACCCGCCTCTCCAAGGGAGCCTGCGCCCTCGCCGTCGCTGGCGCTGTCGCCCTACCCCTGGCACCCGTTCTCGCCGAGAACATTAATATCGCTGCCCAGAACGTTGCCGCACAGAACGTCGCTGCGGGCGACCAGGCAACCGCTGGCGCGTCCTTCGGTTGGGGCGTGCGCGCATCCTTCCTGTCCTACAACGGTATGCCCCGCGAAATGACCGACGGTGCAGCCTGGGACGCAACCGCGAAGCAGTTCACCTTCACCCCGACCTCCACCACCGTCTCTGAAGACGGCAAGCAGGTCACCCTGCAGGCTACCGGCCGCCTCTGGTTCACCGGCCACTGCGCCGAAGGTCAGGACCCCGAAACCGGTTGTGCCCTGAACCTCACCTTCTCCAACCCCCGCGTGGAACTGAACCTCGCTGACGGCACCGGCTCTCTCTACATGACCGTGCGCACCAAGAACTACGCCAGCGGCAAGTTCGAGGGCCCCATGGAAGTCAAGATGGCTACCCTGAGCACCGGCACCGCCAAGCAGAGCGAGAAGGACGGCGTGGTCAGCATCAGCGGCATCTCCGCGAACCTGACCGCCGACGGTAACCACGCCTTCTCTGACTTCTACAACGAAGGCGCCAGCCTCGACCCGCTGAGCATCTCCTACACCGGTAGCGCAGCCAACGCCCCCAAGAGCGCCTACAGCGCCGCCGAGTCCTACAACACTGGTGCGGGCGTGAACCAGCCCCAGAACACCGCACGTCTGGGCCAGAACCACATCGTGCACGTGGCACCCCCGAGCTTCAGTGGCGACACCACCTACACCGTGCTGAACAGCTCCAACCTGAAGATGACCGACACCGGCGTTCTGAAGGCAATCAAGGGCGTTTTCGCTGTGGACGCTGACGGCAACCGCATGCTCGTCATCGGCAGCGAGACCAACAAGCCCGAGCTGTACACCGTGACCGCCGAGGGTAAGCTCGTCTCCTCCGGTATCTACTCTGACGCGGAGCTCGGCGCCAACACCGTCAAGGCAATCGGCTACAACCCCGCCAACAACACCTGGGGCATCCTCAGCATTGACGGCCAGGGCGGCGGCAAGCTGACCATTATTGACGCATCCGGTAAGGCAACCTCGCAGGCTCTGCCGAAGCCCGACTCCATCGACCCGCAGGTTGTGAACGCCTACTCGCTCGACGAGTACTACGGCGACTCGTTCTCCAACAACACCGTGACCCTCGCGCCGCTGCCCGACGGCAGCTTCGTATACGCACCGTCGACCTCCATCTACGATGCGTCTGGCGAAAAAGTGGTCCAGAAGGGCCACCTGCTGCACCTGAGCAGCAACGGCGTATCCCTGGTGCCGAACTCCTCGCCCGAGGGCTACACCACCACCCTGTCCTCGACCCTGGTCAGCCCCAAGGGCTACATTTACCGTTGGAACAACTGGACCGGCGGCAAGGTCCAGGTCCTCAAGTACGAGAACGGCACTTTCAGCGTGGTCCGCGAGTCCTCAACCCTTGAGGGCTTCGAGAAGACCGAGGTCGCCACCATGTTCCTGACCCGCGCGGGTAACGTGGTCGTGGTGGACGCATCCGGCTCCCGCCTGGTGTTCATGGATGACACCCTGAACAAGGTGAACGAGGTGGTGCTCTCCTCGATGCGCAAGACCGACAAGAGCGGCGGCTACAACGCTCTCGAGCTGCCCAACGGCGATATTATCTACCCGACCAGCTTCGAGAACCCGAACACCTACGAGGATCAGCTGTGGCTGAACCGTCTGGCAGCGAACTCGGCACCGGCTCCTGAGCCGACCAAGGCACCGGAACCGACTAAGGCACCCGAGCCGACCAAGTCTGCTGAGCCGACCGTTGCACCTACCGCTGAGCCGACTGTTGCCCCCACCGCGGAGCCTACTAAGTCTGCTGAGCCGACCGTTGCTCCCACCGCTGAGCCTACCGCGGAGCCTTCGGTAACGGCTGAGCCCACTGCGACCGCAGAACCGACTGCTGAGCCTTCTGCAAGCGCTGAGCCGACTGTTGCTCCGACCGTGGAGCCCTCTGCAACCGCTGAGCCCAGCGTGACCGCAGAACCCACCGCTGTGCCTTCGGAGGAGCCCACCTCGCCGTCTCTGCCGACCGCGTCCGTGGTGCCTTCTGTCGCCCCGAGTGCTTCTGCAACCCCGAGCGCTTCTGCAACCCCGAGTGCATCGGTGAGCGCATCCCCGACCGCGGTTCCGAGCGTTCCCGCCGTGACCCCCTCGGCGACCGTGTCCGCATCGGCGTCCGCATCGGCATCCGCTAGCGCGTCTGCTTCTTCGAGTGTTTCTGCGAGCGCGTCGAGCTCCGCAAGCAGCTCCAGCAGCGCATCGGCGAGCGAATCGGCATCTTCGACCGCCTCCGCTTCCGCGAGCGCTTCCGCTTCTGAGAGCAGCACCGCCGACCAGAACACTGCCGGCCACAAGGGCGGCTCCAACGGTGGTTCTGATGCTGGTTCCGGCGCATCCGACAACTTGGGTGTGAGCGGTTCCAATGGTGGTTCCTCTAACGGTGGTTCCTCCCTCGGTGGTGGTTCTTCCGCAGGTAGCTCCTCGACCTCCGGTAGCTCCTCCTCGAAGCTGGCTCAGACCGGCGCATCCGGCGCTATGTTCGCCGCAGCAGCTGGTGCCATCACCCTGGCTGCAGGTACCGCACTGGTTGTGGCACGCCGCCGCAAGAGCTAAGATTTAGCCTTCGCGCAACACCCCGCTTCGTTACTCGTGTTCATGAGTAGGGAAGCGGGGTGTTCCTTTCATACAATGGAAATATGACTATTCTGAATGTAATCGCAACCTCGCACGGCACCGACTCGGTCGCCGGTCGCGAGGCTATCACGCTGATTCGTGAGCAGATTAAGTTCCTGCTCGCTCAGCGTAACGACGGTGTGGAGTACCGTGTCCACGCCGCATATGTGGATGTGGAATCTCCCAGCGTTGATGATGCCGCAGCCTCCCTGCCCAATGATGAGCCCTGCGTGATTGTTCCGATTCTGCTGTCGACCGGCTTCCACACTCAGGTGGATTTGCGCCGTGCCGCACGCAATAGCGGCATTGAGCGCATCAGCATCGGTGAGTCTCTGGGCCCGGATGCGCGCCTTGCCGCGCTGACCCGCGCCCGCTTGGAGGAAGCTGGTTGGATTCCCGGTGACGGCCCCGTGGTTCAGGGTGCTGCCGGTTCTTCTCGTGCTGATGGTCGTGCGGACATGAGCCGTGCGGCTGAGCTGCTGGCTGAGGAGTTGCACGTTCCGGTGCATCACGGCTTCATTGCCGCGATTGATCCGAAGTTCCACGAGGTCGTTGCCGAACATCAGCCTAAGTTTGCTGCAACCTACCTGCTGGCGGAGGGTTTCTTTGCCGGTAAGATGCGCCGTGATGCTGAGTCGACCGGTGTGCCGGTGAAGGTTGCCGCGCCGCTGGTGAACGCGCAGGGTGGTGCTTCTGCTGCCGTGGTGGCGGAGTGCTTTATTGACCGCATGGACGCGGCTATTGCGCAGCTGGATGCCGCCTAACGACTCAGGTTTGCGGTGCGTGTAGATACGCTCGTAAGGCTGAAAATGTTAATACAAAAAACCTCGGGACGTCATGGTCCCGAGGTTTTTGTGTTGCTGTGTTTGAGATGTGAAGTGTGAGTGTTTAGGCGGTCTTGAGGTAGACGTCGCCGTCGCGGACCTCTACGGGGTAGACCTTGATGGAGTAGGAGGGGTCAGAGAGGCACTCGCCGGTGGTCAGGTCGTAGACCTCCTTGTAGAGGGGGGAGGTGATGGTGGGGTTGCCGTTCTTCTCGCCGACGATGCCGCGTGCGAGGACCAGTGCCTGGCTGTGCGGGTCGAGGTGGTCGCTGGCGAAGATGCCGTGCTTGGTCTTGTAGATGGCGTACTGGTAGCCGTCGACCAGGGCGACTTCACCCCAGTTTTCTTCGAGGTCAGATTCGGCGCAGATGCGTACCCAGTTCTCAGCCATGGGGGTTTCCTTTCGAAGTGGTGGTCTGCGCCGCGCGGGGTGCAGGACACAATAGCGGTTCGTGTGTTCTTTGTTTGGAGTTTACCTTATGAAACCCACATTTGGAAATGGGGCGCGCGGAGGGTGCTAAAGGTTATTTTTACCCTAAAAGATGACCTTGAATTTTATAGATTAGCCTTACCTAAATTAAGTCTAGATAAGGTAAAAATACCCTATTCCAGCCCGGTATTCCGCGGATTTTTTTGGAAAATTTTCCCAAAAAATACGGATTTTCGATACGTCAACCCCGCGCTAGCGTGTACGATAAAAGTCGTAGTTTAAAACGCCTTTTGACTGCCTGAAAAAACAACATAATCCCACACAAAAATGTTTCGTAATTTTCAGATGCATTCTAAAGAAGCGGGCGCTCCAACTACTCGGTACGCATCAGATACGAGCCCAACGGTACGGAAACTAGGAGTTCCAACGCCGGGCACGGTCCAGTCGCACGCTGAGGGTAGATAAGTGCCATGAACTACCTGCATTACAACTAGGAAGGAAAATCCATGTCGCACACCCCCCGCAACATTCTCGTTGTCGGCGCAGGCCCGGCTGCGTGGCGTTTTGTACGCGCGTACCACGAAGGCGCTGAAGCTGCCGGTCGCGCAGCGGACACCATCACCGTCCTCAACGATGAGCCCTACATCCCCTACGACCGCGTTGCTATCGAGCAGATTTTCAAGGACACCGAGAAGGACCTGACCCTCGGCAATCCCGAACTGTGGAATGCAGAGAACATCAACCTGGTCAACAACTGCCACGCAGAGAAGCTTGACCGCACCCGCCGTGTTGTCACTGACACCGAGGGCAACGAGTACCCCTACGACGTGCTGGTTTTCGCAACCGGTTCCCGCGCGGTTCGCATCCCCATTCTTAACTCGGACGCCGCACACGTCTTCCGCACGATTGATGACGTGAAGAACATGGTCTCCGAGGTCAAGCGCCTGCAGGAAACCCTCGGCCGCGCACCCCGCGGTATCGTCGTCGGTGGCGGTCTGCTCGGCCTCGAAGCAGCTGAGGGTCTGAAGGACCTGGGCGCAGAGCCCACCATCCTGGACGTGGCTCCCTGGCTGCTGTCCGTTGAGGTTGACCAGGGTGGCGGTTACGCCGTGAACGCGCAGATTAAGGCAACCGGTATTGATATTGAGACCGGCGTGTACATCTCCGGCATCAACAAGGATGCTGACGGCAACGTCGTCTCCGTCTCCATCGCAGATTCTCCCTCTGAGGATGCAGAAATCCGCACCCTGCCCGCCGACATGGTGGTCTTTGGTGCCGGTATTCGCCCCAACGACGAGCTGGCACGTGACGCTGACCTGGCACTGGGTGAGCGCGGCGGTATTCTCGTCAACGACGCATGCCACTCCTCCGACGAGCACATTTGGGCTATCGGTGAGGTCGCCTGCGTGCTGGGCCGCACCTGGGGTCTGGTTGCACCGGCTAACGCTATGGCTGACGCTGTGGCCGCTAACCTGCTCAACGACAACGAAGAAGCTCAGGTTGAAGAGTTCGACATCGCAACCAAGCTGAAGTTCTCCGGCGTTCAGGTCGCTGGCTTCGGTGACCGCCGCGGCACCACCGAGGGCTGCCTTGAGGTTCTGTTCGCAGACCCCGCACGCGGCATGTACCAGAAGATCGTGACCAGCGGCGACGCAAAGACCCTGCTCGGTGGCGTGTTCGTCGGTGACACCGCTCCCTTCGACTCCCTCAAGCCCCTGCTCGGTCGCGAACTGCCCGCTGAGCCGAACGTCTACCTGACCGCAGCTGGCGGCGGCGACGGCATCCCCGACACCGAACTGCCCGACGACGCAATCCTGTGTTCCTGCAACAACATCAGCTTCGGTGCTGTCCGTGAGGCAATCGTAGACGGCAACCACGATGTTGCATCCTTGAAGTCCTGCACCACCGCGGGTACCCAGTGTGGTTCCTGTGTGCCGATGCTGCAGAAGACTCTGGAACAGCAGATGAAGAAGATGGGTCTGACCGTCTCCAAGGCACTGTGTGAGCACTTCGACTTCTCCCGTGCAGAGCTGGCTGAGGCTGTGCGCCTGACCAACCTGGACGACTTCGACTCCGTGCTGGCACGCTTCGGTCGCGGTGGCGACGGCTGTGCAATCTGTAAGCCGACCGTTGCGTCGATCCTCTCCTCCTTCCGCAACTCCTACGTCCTGGATGCAGGCCGCGGTGGTATTCAGGAGACCAACGACCGTGCACTGGCGAACATGCAGAAGAACGGTACCTACTCCGTCGTTCCGCGTATTCCCGCAGGTGAGATTCCCGCTAAGAAGCTGGGCGTCATCGCAGAGGTTGCTGAAGAGTTCGGCCTGTACGTGAAGATTACCGGTGCACAGCGTATCGGTATGTTCGGTGCTCGCCTGGAGCAGTTGCCCTACATTTGGGAGCGCCTGGTGGATGCAGGCTTCGAGTCCGGTCAGGCATACGGTAAGTCCCTGCGTAACGTGAAGTCCTGCATGGGTTCGACCTGGTGCCGCTTCGGCGTTCAGGACTCCACCGGTATGGCAATCCAGCTGGAGAACCGTTACCGCGGCCTGCGCTCCCCGCACAAGTTCAAGTTCGGTGTTTCCGGTTGTAACCGTGAATGTGCTGAGGCACAGGGCAAGGACGTTGGTCTGATTGCGACCACCAACGGCTGGAACCTGTACCTGGGCGGTAACGGTGGTGCGAACCCCGCTCACGGTCGCCTCTTCGTCAAGGATGCTTCCAGCGAGGACATCATCCGCTACATCGACCGCTACCTGATGTACTACATCCGTACTGCAGACAAGCTGCAGCGTACCGCTCGCTGGCTCGAGGATCTGGATGAGGAGCACGGCGACGGCTTGGCACACCTGCAGTCCGTCCTCATTGAGGACTCCCTGGGCGTGTGCGAGGACCTGGAACGCGACATGCAGCGTCACGTTGACTCCTACGAGGACGAGTGGGCAGCAACCCTGAAGGACGAGCGTCGCCTGCGCCGCTTCCGTGCCTTCATCAACGAGCCCAACGGCAGCGACGAGGGTTCGCACCTGTACGTGCTGGAGCGCGAGCAGATTCGCCCCGCAACCCCCGAGGAAATTGCGGCGGCAGAAGCTGGCGAGTCCAACACCGTCCTGCTGACCGGTGCCAAGATTCCCGTGGGCAAGCCCAGTGACCTCAACCCGGTCCCGGCAGCGTAGTATGTGCCCGAAGATTCCTCCGTTCCCGCCCCGCGAGTTCGCCACTATTGACGAGGTGCTCGCGGGCGGGGCGCCCGGGCACACCCTGGACGATAGCGTGACGGAACGCGGAATTCTTCTGCCCGGCGAGCCCGCCGAGAACCCCGGCAAGGTCTACATTGTGGGTGGCGGCCCCGGTGCCGCTGACCTGCTGACCCTGCGTGCGGCACGTGCCCTGAGTGAGGCTGACGTGGTCCT
>ENA-OWMY01000519-OWMY01000519.1-metagenome-genome-assembly--contig:-NODE-519-length-11673-cov-4.175848_pt1 | contig 11673 bp, 7 predicted proteins | sample MGYA00245358_ERZ651122 | MGnify/ENA primary metagenome ERZ651122 (study PRJEB26857, sample SAMEA4031752) | metagenome | biome: human; feature: oral; material: saliva | place: Philippines | collected 2014 | study...
AAGAAGACAAGCATATCATAATCAAAGTTCTTAACTTCTTCCTCAGTTAAGCCATTGCTCACTGTGCGATACATCACACATTCCTTGTGCTTGAGCTTATTTGCATCCAACAACTCGCTCAGAGCCTCCGTATGTACAGAACTCTGCGGAACAAGGTACTTCTCAGTCTTATGCTTAGTCATTGTAGGGATAAGACTATCAATCTTTCCCGTATTACCAAAGAACACCTTACGTTTGCGGTACTGAACATACTTCTGGATATAAAGAGCAATCGTTTCAATCACACAGAAATACTTCATATCCTCTGGGATAGTGACACGCATTTCCTTAGCGAGCTTAAAATAATTGTCTACAGCATGACGAGAAGTAAATACCACAGCGGTATAATCCAACAGGTTTATCTTCTGCTGACGGAACTCTTTCGCTGAGAGTCCTTCCACTTTAAAAAATGGTCTGAAAACCAGTTCCACTCCCAAGTCTTCCGCTATGTCGTAATATGGCGACTTTTCGCTTGACGGCTTTGGCTGTGAAACCAAGATCTTTTTTATCATCGTGTCCTAAAAGTTTATTATCAAATAGTTATCTGTAATGAACAAAACGCCCCACAATACCATCAACGGCATCAATTCGAGCGCACAAAAGTACAAAATTATTTGCAGACTGGCACCCATTCTCTTAAAAAAGATACTGTAACTCTTATAAAAAGCAAGCATTTTGATGCATAACATAACAATTAGTGTATAAATCAATGCTGCATGGAGTGACAAAGAGAAGTAAACCAGCAAGAGTACTATCGGGAACAACAAGACTCCTTCCAGAGAAGAAAGGAAGACCTGCGTACGCTGCCATTGTCCATTATTTTTCCTATCAAAGAACACCCAGTTTACGAATCCATAGACCAGATACTTGAATAGGAAATAAGCAACAAACACACCAAAAAAGCATCCTATCGCTCCAAGTTGTGTATCATTCGAAAGCCTACCGCCCCCTAAATCTCGCGCAAATAAATAATAGAGAATACTTCCTAACAAAGAGGTTTGTGCTATCAAGATAGTCTGAAAGCGCATCTCTTCATTCGTTTCAATAGCCAACTCCTTACTACGACTTACACGAAAGAAACTCTTTATCTGTCGTTCTATGAAATTTCTCGATAGAGAAAACGCCACCATCGCCATCACAAAACAACCTAAGAGCATTGCTGCAATAACATTATCATTGCTTACAGCATAAGGAGCAAGAACGCCAGAAACTCCATCAGCATGATTGTTTCCTCGTTCTAACTTGAAAAACTTATTCCCTTTAAAGTAGCCTTCTTCTGCAAATTTGAAGTCCGTCAGCTGAAACTTCTTCTGTTTTTTAGGGCGCAACAAGATAGACGAGTCAGTTTTCTGACCCGCCTTACCCTCAGAATCGACATTCGCCTTCTTCCCCGCTGCCAATGTTGACTTTAGCAATAGAGAAGGGCGAACAATGGAATCAGTTGTCGGCATTATCTATTAGAGTCCGAATGTCTTTTTAATATCCTCTACTCGATCGAGCTTTTCCCAAGTGAAAAGTTCAATATCAACCGTCTTAGTATCATGATAACGGCTCTCAAAAGTCTTCTGAACAACCTCATTCTGACGCCCCATATGACCATAAGCAGCAGTCTCCAAATACATTGGCTGACGAAGCTTCAGTGTCTTCTCAATAGCCTTTGGACGAAGGTCAAACAACTTCTTCACCATCTCTGCAATCTCACCATCAGTAGCCTTCACGTGTGAACGACCATAGGTATTCACATAAACGCTAACAGGCTCAGCAACACCAATAGCATAAGCCAACTGTACGAGAATTTCATCGCTCACACCAGCTGCCACCATATTCTTTGCAATATAGCGTGTAGCATAGGCTGCAGAACGGTCTACCTTACTTGAATCCTTACCAGAGAAGGCACCACCACCATGACCGCCTTTACCACCGTAAGTATCAACAATAATCTTACGACCAGTCAAACCAGTATCACCATGAGGACCACCAATCACAAACTTACCCGTTGGATTGACAAGATACTTGATATTGTCGTTGAACAAGGCAAGTACTTTCTCCGATGTTATCTGTGCCTTTACACGTGGCATAAGGATTTCAAGTACATCCTTATGAATCTGCTCTACCATCTCTTTATCAGCCTTCAACTGTGCCTCACGTGAGTCGTCAGCAGGCTTGATAAAGTCGTCGTGCTGTGTTGAAACGACGATAGTGTCAATTCGCTGTGGGATATTGTCATCGCTATACTCCACTGTCACCTGACTCTTTGAGTCTGGACGGAGATAAGTCATCTGCTTACCTTCCTTGCGAATGTCAGCCAACGTGGTCATAAGGAGGTGTGCCAAGTCGAGTGTCACAGGCATATAATTGTCTGTCTCGTTACATGCATAACCAAACATCATACCCTGATCACCAGCTCCCTGATTCTCAGCATCACCATTGTCAACACCACGATTGATATCATCACTCTGCTCATGAATAGCAGAAAGAACACCGCAGCTATTGCCATCAAACTGATACTCAGCCTTTGTATAACCGATTTTGTTAATTGTCCTACGAGCAATTGTCTGAAGGTCAACATATTCCTTAGACCTTACCTCACCCATAATCACTACCTGACCTGTAGTATTAAAAGTTTCTATAGCGCAACGTGCATCCTCATCATATGCCAAGAACTGGTCGAGCAATGCGTCGCTTATCTGATCGGCAACCTTATCTGGGTGTCCCTCAGATACTGATTCCGATGAAAACAAATATGCCATATATTTATCTACTTTTTATGTTTGTATTTATTACTAACTCTCTGTTTAAGAGTGCAAAGTTACTGCAACTTAGCGGGATAACAAAATAAATAAGTAAGATTTATACATTATTGGGGGGATTGATGGCTGGTGGGGGGTGAATGTTGGGTGGTAATGAACAGCAGATATTTAGGTGTTAAATGACGGAGGATGACGATATAGCTATCCTACATATCTTCTCCAAGAACGTCGCAAAATATGCGTTATTTGAGAAATTATTTGGAGTTTCGGCATTATTTAAGTATTTTTGTCGCATAAACTGCGACGATATGAGGCGCAAATTGTCGCATAAATGATATAAAAGGATGATGTATATACACGAAAGAGACAATTGGACTGACTTCTGTTGGGACACTTCAAAGGTGGAACTACTCCAAGAAGAGGTATTCCGTAAACAGGGTTTGCTTTACGGGAGATTGGCTTCATTGGGCTTTGACAGCAAAATACATGCTATGGCAGAGAACCTTACTTATGATATAGTGTATTCTTCAGAAGTTGAAGGCATCCGCCTCAATGTGGATCAGGTCCGTTCTTCCATAGCAAGAAAACTTGGGATTGAGAACGTAAAACATACTGCACCATCTCACTATGTTGACTCTGTTGTCAACGTAATGCTCGAAGCTGTACAGCATTATGATATGATTCTCACAAAAGAAAGATTATATGCTTGGCAAGCTGCATTCTTCCCTTCTGGCTACAGTGAAGGTAGCCAAATAGAGATTGGACAGTACCGAACGAACGAGGAGCATATAGTCAGTGGAATGTTTGGACGCGAGAAAATTCACTATATTGCTCCTTCTCCAGACCGTATTGAAGAAGAAATGCAAAAGTTCCTCAGATGGTTTAATAAAGAAGAACCAGTAAGTAGTGTCATACGTTCCGCCATTGCTCATTTCTGGTTTGTAAGCGTTCATCCATTTGAGGATGGAAACGGACGATTAGCACGTATTCTTTCAGATATGCTCTTGGCACGTGGCGAGAAAAGTAGGTTCCGTTTCTACAATATTTCATCACAGATAAACAAGGATAAGAAGCACTACTATGACATTCTCGAACGTATGCAGCGTGGAGATGGCGACGTTACGGAGTGGTTAGTGTGGTATATGCAGAAATTGGTGGATGCACTTGACGAAGCTGGTGCCACCGTCACAACAATCTTAAACAAGAGCTTCTTCTGGCAGAAAGCATCGGTTGTTCCTATGACAGAACGACAAACACAAATGCTCAATCTATTTCTTGACGGCTATGAGGCAAAGATAACATCAAAGACATGGGCAACGTTAGCAAAATGTTCGAAGGACACAGCCATTCGTGACATTCAAGATCTTGTTGACAAGAATATCCTTGTAGAAAGTATACCTGGCGCAAAACGACCAAGCTATTCCATCGTTTATGACAAAGAAGATTTAACTCAATTCTTCACGGATGTGAACATAACAGAGGAAAATGGCATACCATATCTTCATGCTTTATTTAAGACAAAGAAGCCTATATGCGAAAGAGTTACAAAGCTTGACGCTGACCGTTATCAGAAAGGTGATTTGTTATTGAATGATTTACTCAATAAATACTGTTCGTATATGGTTGCAAACAATTGGGACTTATAACCCTTTATCTATGCAAATTATCCACAATTACAGATAGGTATAGTTGTTTTAATATGCTTTCTTTTTCTTAGATAGGCTAATTGATATAGAGAGATAATATGAAAATAAGCCTAACTAAAAAAGACTATAAAATGTTCTGATTGAATAATAGGGGGCGACACTGCCCCCTATTATTCAGCCAATATAAAAAACACACATCTACTTACATCTCTTACACTCGTCTAATTAAGTGTATATATAAGAGTCAAATATGACGGTAAAGTTTACAGAATCGTTCTTCTCGCACTGTCAAATAATACATTTTATTCCTCACCAGTGGCTTTCTTTTTATACTTTTTTGCTTCTTTGGGATCAGCATTACATCCTTCTCCATTTTCTAACATATACGAAGTCAATTGACATGCACCAGGATTGCCAAGATCTGCAGACTTCTTTGCATAAATAAATGCTTGTTTAAGATTCTTTTCTACAAACTTAGACCCACCATAATATTGACAAGCTAAATTATACATCCCCATATGATTTCCTAATTTTGCAGAAAGGAACAAATACTTTTTTGCTTTTAAAAAATTATTTTCCCCATTGTAATACACATAAACATTATTTGCAGCCTCACCGCTCCCAAGATCTGCAGCCTTTTCCCATATCGCTACAGCTTTTGTCATATTCTTCTTACAACCAACTCCCGATTGATATTTTAAACCTAACAAAAAGCCTGCATAAGCATTACCCTTTTCAAATGACTTCCTTGCATAATTGATACTTTTTTCATCATCTTTATCTACATTTTCTCCGTTCTCATAACACATAGACAAATAATTCATCGCATCTGTGTTTCCAAGTTTTGCAGCATTTTCCAACAATTTAATACCACTGTTTACGTCACGATACTTTTCATCTGTAGAACAATAAATTTGTCCAAGAGAACACATACAACCTGCCTCCATTGCCTGAACTCCTTTCTTAAACCATTCTACACTTTTATCTATATTCTTTTTAACATTGTGACCACCAATATAATAGATTCCACCACAGTAATAAGCACCAAGAAATCTACCTCTTTCAAACGCTTTAGAGAAATATTCCAAAGCCTTCTGATAATCAACATCATTATCAATACCATTATAATATACAAGCCCCATATCATATAAATAAAAAGGGTTATCTTTATCATCTACAGATTCCAGTATTTTTATAGCTTTCTTTTCATTTTTTTCGTATGCAGGGTTTCCAGACATAAGCATTCCTGCATAAGAACTTAGAACAAAAGCATTAGTAGATGTTTCAACAAGACTATCCATCATTTTCTTGCCTTTAGCAATATCGGGTTTAGTAGAAAATCCACCAATATAACAGCATGCTAACCCAGCCTTAGCTTCCTCAAGACCAGCATTAGCAGCTTCCTCCAATAATCTAAATCCTTTTTTTTCATCAACTTCTACTCCTTCACCCCAAAAATATGCTCCCGAAAGTTTCCACTTAGCATAGGCATCACCTTCATCTGCAGCCTCTTTATATAACTTAGCAGCCTCTTCAAATTCGTACTTAAGGCGCAGCTCATCTGCTTTCTCAACTTTATTTTGACATGAAGAAAAAAAGCATAGTACACTACAAACAAACATTAATAGCAATCCTTTTTTAGGTAATTTGTATTGTTTCATAACTCATATATGTAATAAAAGGTTTATAATTTTTATTTTATCAAGCAAATCGTTAGCAAATGCAAAAGTAATATATATATTTATAAAGAACAAAGATTTACACCTGCAATATACTATCCCTTTTCGATTCTGTAGTATTATAATCAGTAAGAGCATCAAAAAAATCCTTATTTTGCGCGACTTTTACATCTCTTCTTACACTATACATCACTTCGCTAATAACAAAATAGATATTTATAAGATAAAAAATCAAAGTAAGTTTAGTCAGTTTATTATACCTTGAAAGGTGATATTAAGCGCCATTTACATAAGATGTTAAGCCACTTAATATCGCCTTTCAAGTCTTTTCGGGAGTCTTACTCCTTATCTTCTGCGAATTATTTTCACGAAGAAAAAGATTTATTTACATGAAGAGAAATATTTATTTTCACGACAATAAATATTTATTTTCATGAAAATAATTCGCAGTTGATAGTCTATTGAATGAAAAAGGACCCATGAGAGTCCTTTTTCTTACACAGAATACGTGTTATTTTGCTGGTGTCATTACCACCTCTGCATGGTTACCTGCTGCCAAGATTTGCTTCAAATGAGCAGCAAGCTTAGCTGGGGTAAGCGACTCAACTATCTTCTTATAGTTGGTATGGAAGTCTATACCTGACCAGATATAATCATCGAGAATACCCATCCAATAGCCGTTGTTCTTAGCTGCAAGGTCTGCATTCTTCAGCATCAAGTCCTTAACTTTCTGAACCTTGTCGGCATCCATCTTGACAGTGTTGTCCTTCATGCCCTCAGCAAGGAGTTTAACAGCAAGGTCAGCTTTCTCTGGATCCATTGGACAGTAGCTCTGAACGATAGCCACAGCCTTATTACCAAGACGACGTAACTTACCACCTGCGCCTACAGAATAAGCTGCACTGGCGTCTTCACGAATACTCTTCAGGTAAACCATAGAGAGAACCTGAGCTGCAGCATCAGTAAGAACATCGCCCTCAAGGGTATAAGCCATTGGCGCATGCCAGAACTCAAAAGCAATTGCCTTTGGTGTCTCAGACTTACGAGTGAACTTATTTTCTACCTTACCATTCACATAGCTTGGAACTTCCTTCCAGTTCTCAGCCTTGCCCTTTGGTAGACATGCAATGTACTTCTCAATCAATGGACGAAGTGTAGCCTCATCAAAGTTACCTACAAAATAATAAACAAACTGACCAGGATTAGCAAAACGCTCCTTCCAAATCTGTAAGATACGGTCGTAATTAACGTTCTTCAAGGTGTTCAACGTCGTTGGGGCAAAGCGCGCTTCATGACCATAGATAGTGTTGCTGATCGAATCACCGAACACGCTCTCAGGTGAGAGGTCTTTGTTTTTCAGTGCCAACTCCAGCTGTGCCATCATCGCTTTGTAAGAAGCCTCATCCTTTGCAATATTGGTAAAGTTGAGGTAAAGCAACTGCATCATTGTCTCGATGTCCTTTGGAACACATGAACCAGCTAATGACTGATAATAACTTGACATACTGCAGCCCATTGAAGCCTGCTTACCAGAGAGTGCCTTCTGCAATTCCTGACGTGAGAAATTACCCAAACCGCTGTAACCGAGGACTGCATCAAAGAGCTGTAAGTTGCTGAAGTCAGCCTTACCATAGAGTCCCTTTCCGCCCTTAGCTGAAGCTTGGAACTGAATTTCATTGTCTTTGAAGTCGGTCTTCTTCAGAATAACACGTGCGCCATTGCTCAGTGTCAACTCCTTATAACCAAGTACTTTATTCTCTTTCTCGCCTACAATCTTACCTGCCTTAGGGAGTTTCTTCTCATCGAGTAGAGGCTCCTGCTTTACGTTGTCAACGTATGGTTCAATCTTCTCAGCACGTACAGCATTGATTGTCTGTGCCATCTGAGCCTCTGTTGGGTAAGTAGCACCAGCCTTCTCCTGTGCAAAGATATAAGCTACGAAGTTACTATCCTTATCCGTGATGAGTTCCTGTGCATACTTATTGATAACGTCAACGTTCAATGCAGGCATCTCAACCAACTGCTTCATAATCTGATAATCATCCTCCTTGCTTGGGATTGGTTCGTTAGCAAGATAGTGATCACGAAGTTCATCGCCATACTGAGCGTTCTTCACCTTGTTGCGGTTGACGTAAGCTGACTCAATTTGAGAGAGGTATTCAGCCTTCATACGGTCGTATTCGCCTGCTGTAAAACCATAAAGACGAACGCGCTGTGCCTCACGATAGATAGCTGCAAGGGCTTCAAGGTCTTTGCCTTCCTTAGCATCTGCTGCCATATTAAAGGCAGCCTTTGGCTTTGAAAGCATGTAATCATCATCATAAGAATAAGCACCTGTGAAAGGACAGTCAGCCTTCTGTGCCAACTCAGAGAGTCGCTGATTGAGCATCATGGTGATGATATTCTTTGCATAAGAGTCTACATAGTAGTACATATCGCCCTTCTGTGCATCAGGGAAGGCGTCATGCTTCATACTGAAACCAACCTGACTGTAAGGCATCTCCTTGTCCTTACCGAACACGTAGATAGCATCCTTAGTGTCTGGCACAGCCTCTTCAACTACTTGTGCAGCATTTGCAGGAACAGTAGCGTTAGCCCAAAGCTTCTTAATCTCATTCTCCGTGTGGTCTACATCAATATCACCAACAACGATGATACACTGGTTGTCTGGACGATACCACTTCTTATAGTAGTCGCGGAGGTCCTGATAAGGGAACTTGTCAACAATGCTCATCAAACCGATTGGCATACGATGACCATACTTTGAGTTAGGATAGAACTTTGGCAACACGTCATCATAGATTCGCATCACTGGTGTACGGCGCAACTGCCACTCCTGATGAATAACGCCACGTTCCTTATCTATCTCCTTGTCAGCAAGTGTCAAGCCGTTTGACCAGTCCTTAAGAATCAACAGACAAGAGTCGAGTGCTGTCTGACGAGTTGTTGGCACGTCGCAGATACGATAGACCGTCTGGTCGATACTGGTGTAAGCATTCAAGTTACTACCGAACTCAACACCAAGTGAACGGGTGAATTCGAGGAGCGTTGAGTCAGGGAAATGCTCTGAACCATTGAATGCCATGTGCTCAAGGAAGTGAGCCAAGCCACGCTGGTTATCGTTCTCTTGAATAGAACCAACACGCTGTGCAATGTAGAAGTTAGCTACATGCTCTGGCCATTCGTTGTGAAGGATGTAGTAAGTTAAGCCATTGCTGAGCTTACCTTGTCTTACGTTCTTATTCACAGGGATAGGACCCATCTGCTGTGCAGAGGCCATACCAGTGACAAAAAGTAAGACGATTAAGAATAAATGTTTGATTTTCATCTTAAACGTTGTTTGTAATTTAATATTAGTTTTATGGCGCAAAGATACATAAAAATCCGTTACGTAATCCGATTTTTTTATTTTTTATATCTTAACAAAGTATCAATAAAGATTATTCTGTCAATAAGTCCATCTGCTTACGCTCATTATACTGAATATTACGAGGGTGATGTTCGAGTATTTCCTGTCGTAGTGTGGAGGTGTCAATATGCGTATAAATCTCTGTTGTACCGATACTTTCGTGTCCCAACATTGCCTGAATAGCACGCAAGTCGGCACCACCTTCGAGCAAGGAAGTGGCAAAGGAGTGACGAAGGGTGTGTGGAGAAATTGTTTTCTTGATACCAGCTTCAACCGCATAACGCTTAATCATGATAAGAATCATCGTACGCGTAAGGTGCTGTCCACGACGATTTAGAAAGACATAATCCTCCTCTCCGGGTTTGATTTTCATCACATTACGGTCGGCAAACCAATAGTTTAACTCGTCTAAGGCACGCGGTGAGATTGGAACCAAGCGTTCCTTCGAGCCTTTACCCATCACTCGGATATATTGTTCTTCGATATATAGATTGGAAAGTTTTAGGTTTGTAAGTTCTGACACACGCAGTCCACAAGAGAACAAGACTTCGATAATGGCACGATTGCGGTGCCCTTCCCACTTTGAAAGGTCTATTGCCTGCTCTAAGAGGTCTACTTCAGCCGTGGAAAGAACCTCTGGTAAGTGGTCAGGTTGCTTTGGCGACTCTAACAACTCAGTCGGGTCTACTTCCAAATAACCATCAATAACAAGGAAACGATAGAACTGGCGCACCCCACTGAGAATGCGTGCCAAAGAGCGAGGACCAATGCCAAGGTCGGAGATAAAGGCTGCAAAGTGTTCTAAATCTTCTAACTTCACATCCAACACATCAACCTGTTCCACAGCAAGATAGCGAAAGAGCTTATCTACATCACGCATATAAGCATCCAACGTATTCACCGAGTAGCCTTTCTCTAACTTCAGATAACGGCGGTAACGGCTGACAATATCCTTTGAATTCTTGTCTGTTTCCATTTAATTTCTTATTTTTGCATACTGCAATTTATATGCAAAGATACATCAAAAAACGATATTTGAGAAGAAAGAGATATGAAAGTAATCATTATTAATGGTCCCAACTTGAACCTGTTAGGGATGCGTGAACCTGAAATATACGGTAGCCTGTCTATGGAAACCTTCCTTTCACAATTGCGTGAAAGCTATTCTAACTGTACTATTGACTATTACCAAAGTAATATCGAGGGCGAACTCATCAACAAGCTACAGGAGACAGGCTTCTCATATGATGGCATTATCCTCAATGCGGGTGCTTATACGCATACAAGTATTGCGCTTTTAGATTGCATCCGCTCTCTACAAACGCCAGTGATTGAGGTGCATATCAGTAATGTTAACGACCGTGAGGACTTCCGTCGACACTCAATGATTGCCCCTGCCTGCATGGGTACGATTCAAGGCTTTGGTCTTAACAGCTACAGATTGGCTATAGAGGCTTTGTCACACCTATAACCTTTCAACACTCATCATCACTATCATCACCCATGCCAACAACCAACACCTATACTTCTCTCACTGATGAGGCGGGCTGCGATGCCTATCTTGCCTCGCATATCGACCCAGAAGGCGATTATCTTTACCGTCTTTATCGTGCCACAAATATCCATACAATTCACGGACGTATGGCAAGTGGACACCTGCAGGGGCGTCTCCTAAAGATGCTTGTACAGATGATACGTCCTAAGAATATCCTCGAGGTGGGTACTTTCAGTGGCTATTCAGCTATCTGTATGGCTGAAGGATTAGAGGAAGGGGGCAAGCTCTATACCTTTGAAATCAATGATGAGATGGAGGATTTCACCCGTCCATGGATTGAAGGATCGCCTGTTGCCGATAAGATTGACTTCCGTATCGGTGACGCTGCAGAAGAGGCTCCAAAGTTGGGGATTCTATTTGATATGGCTTTCGTCGATGGTGACAAGCGCAATTATACAGAAGTATATGAGAAGTTGTTGCCCATCATCCGACCTGGTGGCTATATCCTCGCTGACAACACACTGTGGGACTGGCACGTCATTGATCCTGCCTACGACCACGACCAACAAACGATTGGTATTCGCCGTTTCAATGACTTTATTGCTAAAGACGACCGAATCGAAAAGGTTATTCTCCCACTACGCGATGGGTTAAC
>ENA-OWMY01000522-OWMY01000522.1-metagenome-genome-assembly--contig:-NODE-522-length-11644-cov-3.173958_pt1 | contig 11644 bp, 5 predicted proteins | sample MGYA00245358_ERZ651122 | MGnify/ENA primary metagenome ERZ651122 (study PRJEB26857, sample SAMEA4031752) | metagenome | biome: human; feature: oral; material: saliva | place: Philippines | collected 2014 | study...
CGTGTAACCTCGCCTTGAGCCACATATTCCTCATGAATTAAATTGTTAATTTCTCTTGAGGCTTTATTAGTAGGTACAACAATCAAAGTATTTTTTCTTGCCTCTGGTGTACGACTGAAAAAATCCTTAACTGTTTCAGCGTTTAAGTCTGCTTTTGGCTCAGCTCGTTTGCCATTTTTTTGGATCTCGCCTTCAAAGTTCATCACAGAGGCATTTGGCATATTCTGAGGTTCAATACGAGGCACAATATCTGGCGAAATAGTTGATAGTTTAGCTAAAGCCGTTGGCACTTGATCGGCAATGGTTTGCTCAACGACAGGGCGTAATGCCTGAGTCTGTCTCACAATTTGCGTAATTTCTGTTTTATCCATCGTGCCACGCTGTAACAACAAGGCAAGCGGTGTACCGCTTTCAATGGATTTAAGTTGTTGCACATCTCCTAAGAAGGTTACTCGCCCCCCATGTTCGGTGATCACTTTCATCACGGCTAATAAATCTTTATTTCCTAGCATTGAGCTTTCATCAATAACAAAAAATTGTTTGTCAAAAGCGTTAGGCGAAAGATTTTTTGAGCTATGCTCTTTTAAGAAACTTTGATAGGTGCTAACCTCGTGAATACCTGCATCTCGTAAGGCTTTGTTAGCTTGGTGCGTAGGCGAAAGTGCTTTAAATTCTAGTTCTGGCTGATAAATTTCAGCCAATCCTAACAAGGTTTTCAATGCGTGCGTTTTTCCCACGCCAGCAAAGCCTTGCACGCCACTCACGCCATCTTGAGAAGTAAGCACCATGCTCACATAATTTTTCTGCCCTTCCGTTAGCCCTTTAACAGATTCTTGGATTAAGCCTATATTGTTTTTATCCAGAATTGGAGCGGATTTCCCTTTCTGCTCTGCGGCTAAAGCTAAAATAGCTTGCTCAGTACGCAAACCAGAAAGAGGTACAAACATCGAATTAAGGGAGATTCCCTTATCCTGACTAAGTGGAATCAATTCGCCTGATTCAATGCGAGAAAGGAAATAAGAGCGAACCTGATCACGAGTAAATGAAGTTGAGCTTGTTACTAACGTTTCCACCGCAGAAGCATTAAAACTCACTTTATCTTTTGTTTCTAGCATCGCTTTTTCAATGCTTGTATTGACAATACGTTCTAGCTCATTATTCTCTTTCGTAATTGAGGCTTGTTGTATCTCTTTTAAATCTTTCGCATCAAATAGCGTTTTAAGGTTATCCGTAATTGTTACTTTTGCATCATCAATACTGATATTTTTCTGTACTTTTTCACTATTCGCAGAGGTGATCATCAACACATCTTTCGCCCCTTTACGAATCTCTGTCATCATTCCTGTACTTGTGTCTTTCTGGTTCACAACAGCAACAATCGAATCTCGTTTCTGATTTTTACTACTCCCGTGCGTTTCAACATAATTATAAGACAAATAAGCCGTCTTATCAGTTGGCACTTTAACCTCTCTACCTTTACTATCCTCTAAAACGAGTTTCTCTTTAAAAAAGAAATTGCCTTTTTTAATACCCGTTACAACAAGCTCTTCATTGACCCTTGTTGAGCCAAAGCTGCTCGTTGCCTTCAAATGCTCGCCAACTCTAACATCAAGCTCTTTTTCCTGATAAACCTTCCAAGTGCTATTTAGCTCTCTCAACGAGATTTTTCTCGTTTGCTCTTCATTTGTTCCATTCTCAGCAGTCAAAATTAGTTGATTCTTTTCCTTGTTAATCCCTGAGATTTTATAGGTTTCTGTTTTCCCTTGAACAGTTTTCTCCAACACATAGCCTACTTTGTATTTGCTACGGTCTTGATAATCTGAAATATAAACCGATTCACGAGTAGAGAGTAGAACGCCATTATTTGATAAATAACCGTAATCCTGTAACGCTTCTCGAACTTGATTTGTAACCTCAGCTCGTTTTGCATTTAATGTTTGCAAAATAGTGTTTTTACCGCCTGAAAGTAAGGTAGTGTACGCCTTAACTGCGGTTGCAACCTGATCGCCTTTATCCACGCCTTCTAACACAATTAAGCGGTTATTATCGCCTGATTGTGTCAATGAAATACTTTCCATTCCTGCGGATTCAACGACATCACGAGTAATGCCTGAAAAACGCCTTTCACCTGTATCTAAAACGGCTAAAGTATCGCCTTGCTCAGAGGCTTTACTGAGAAGAGATTTCATTTCATTTAGCGAAATTTTCTCGGATTGATAAACAGAAACAAGGCGTGCTTTATCTTTCTTATCCTGTTGTAGATAATCTTGCAACGTATAAATATCGCCTTTTCCTTCGGTCGTTTTGAGCAATTCAAACTTGGTATGCTTATCTTTTGTTACAATAATCGGTTGCTGATTATTCGCTTTCGCAACGGTATCTAAATCGCTTAATACTTTAGCTTCATAGCTATTTGAGCCTCTTATCGTAAAAAGCGTAAACTGGCTTTGGCTCTCTGATAAGTGCATACCGATAACCGTATTACCATGCTCACGAATACCACTCACTTTCTGGCGTAATTCCGTTGCTTGAATAATCACATCACGCTCATTTTCTAAATGAGCAGAAGAGGTATAAATACTATGCTGTTTATCTGTAACCAAAATACGTCCAGATTGTGTTGCTTTCTGCACCTCTGACTGAACTTCGGCAAGAATACCTACTTTTGCCTCTACTCGGTTCATCGCACGAGTGAGAATTTCACTATAGCTAAATTTAATCGATTCCTTTTCCAAAGAAGAAATGACCGCCTCAACGGCTTCTTTCACGTTCTGAGAGGCTTCAAGTGGTTTAGCTTGTGTTACATTACCCATTTCATCTTTCTGCTCTGTACGCTTGATTTGAGCCAGATTAAAGCCAGTTTCAGCTAACTTCTCTTTCCATTCTTGGCGAACTTCTTCAATGTTGCTGAAATCTTTTGCCTGTCGAGTATCTTGAGCTGTAATCGCTAACGATTTTGCACTTGCATTGGGGCGTGCAGCTTCAAGGATTTCTTCCCTACGACTAGAAAAAATCTCAGTTGGAACACCTTTGATTTCCCATAACCCATTTTTCCCCACAACTTCGATTTCATAACCTTGTTTTACAACCTCTTCTTTTAGAAACTGACGATAAATAGTACCGAATGCAATTTTTTCTTTAAAAATAAGATTGGTTGTGGCATCTGTCTCAACAAAGTTCTGGCTTTTAATCCGATCAGAAGATAACGTTTTCCATCGCCCAGTAATCTCATCAAATGTTGCATTAGCAATCACAGCATGAGTATGTAGCTGTGGATCAAGATTTCGGCTTGTATCGTGCATAAACAACGCCCCAAGCATATTGCCTGTCTGAGTTTGTATTGGCACACCATTAACCATAGAACGAGTAGAAAATAATGTCTCAATCTCCCCTAACGTTTTTCTTACAGCTTCTTGATGGGCTTTTAATAAATCTTTTTCTCCCTCAACAAGAGCTAATACAGAAACCGATTTAGGAGCTGAAAAAGTGAGATCGTATCCCCCCTGATGTATATTTGCCCCATTTTTCATAAAACTGAGATCGCCCCCGTCTGGGAGCTTACCTTCAAGCACCGATTGAAAAAGATTTGTATCAATTTTTTCGCCCGATAATCCTAATTGCTCAGCTCCTTTACCGAACCATTCTGTACTATTCTCGCCTAAGAAATAGTAATTATCTTTGTCGGTATAATAACTGGCTGCCCCACCTGCATTTCCTACGGCTGAAATTGATAACATTAGAATTCAATCTCCATATTTTTATCTTGTTGTGTTGTTGTGGTTTTATGCTTCAAAGTATTGTTTGTTAATTCATTATATTGGTCGAACTCTTTTTGTTCTTGAAGCTGCTCATTTCCATCCTCTTTTTCTTCATTAAGTTGCCCTTGAATTAAATTCAATTCTTTTTCTGCACTTGCTTCTAAAGAAGTATTCTCTGAACCGCTTGCATTATCCCCTGATGTTTCTGTTGCTTGGTTTGTTTCTTGTGAGGATTGATTAACAGTTGCCGTTTCAGAAGATCTCCCATACCCCTTAACTAATCGTTCGGCAATTTCATCAATTCCATCCATTGAGGTCATTTTTTCAACCATTTTTTCTTGTTCCAAATTAAATACGTTGCTCATATCTCGCTCATATTTACCTTCAGCAATCAATGGATAAGATTTTCTTTCCAATTTAACTTTAACAATCGGCACATCACCACGTAAAGAGACATAACATTCAAGGTCATTTAAAGTTTGGATATTAGAATAGCTTACAATATTCTCTCTGGTATCTTCTTTGGTAAAGTTTACCCCGTCTCGAATTGAATCTGCACCATAACTATATTGATCTTTAAATTTCATATGCTGAATTTCGCCTAACTCATTTTGTACCCATTGTGATATCGCTCCACTAGGTGCTCGAAAATAAGCAACTGTATTCACTAAATCCCAAATAGCTCTTGCTGCTTTTTCTCCATAGTTTTCTTCAATTTGAGCAAAACTCTGTAAACCTAGCATTGTTACGCCACCAAACTTACGGGCTTCTGACATATACTCCAGTAACATTGGTAATTTATGTAGGCTGTTCAACTCATCAATAAGTGTCCAAATTCTCCGTTTATATTCTGGATCGGGTTTTAACGCTAATACATTCTGCATTGCCACGTTTAACCACGCTGTAATCAATGGTTTCACGGTTTCGTGTACTCGCCCATCACTAGAAAGGAAAATCCACGCATCACTATCAGAACGAACCCAACGACTTAATGAGAATTTCTCGCCTCCTTTTTCATCCAATCCTTGACATACTCTCAATGCTCTTACATACGCTCCTAAAACAGCACGAATGGTAATTGCCGTCTTCTCAATACTCCCTTCTACAAGAGTTTTTGCATCCTGTTTCTTGACATAATCACGTAACTCAGCAAGATCAATGCTCAACAATATATTGAGCAGTTTTCGCATAGACCTATTTTCATCATTGCGTATTGCTTCCGCAGTAGAAACAAAAAGATTACGAGCAGCAAGCACCCAAAATGGGTCACCTCCTTGTTTTGACTCTGGCAACAATGGAATAGCGAAGTTTTCGAGGTCGATTTTGTCTTGGCACTCTTCCCATAAATCCCAATTAGGACAACGAGCATCCATCGGATTTAAAATCACATCTTTGCCTTCTCGATAGAACATTGTGATAAAAGTACAACCTTTATCATAAATAATCGCTCGTTGGTTAAATTGACGCCCCATTGAAAGTAAATCATTAAACGTGGTTGATTTACCTGTTCCTAACGTTCCGTGAACAGCAATGTTTTGCACCTCACTATTTAACACAAGATGCAAATCGCCAATTTTAAAAGGTGAGAGTTCATTTCGGCTCTTAAGCAGACGATTAACCTCAGCCACGCTTTTAGCCAGATAACGCCCACCTGTAATATCATTTTTACGTTGAGCCTTACCTTTACGACCTAAATACCCAAAAGCAATCATCATCACACCAAAAAAGACAGCAATGAAAACGCCTAAACTCCAAAATAAATCAAGTTGTAAAGCACGCCCGACCATTTGGAAATACTTATCATTGAGTAGTTTCTCATAGGTATATGATAAATGATGGACAACTCCTTGCTTATCCGTCCAATCAAACTCATAGAGCTTGTGCATAATATCTTGATTAAAGTTTGGCAATTTAACCGCAATATGCTTCACATAGAGAAACATCGCACCATGCTTGGCTTGCTCCCATTTCGTCACTATCGCAAGATATGCCGTAGAAACAAGAATAGCGAGAATCAAGCTCCAATAAGACACCACGTTCATAATCTGGATGAACATCGCAATCATATATTTAAAGACTTGTCCGCCTTGTGTTACATTTCTCGCATCAAAACTACTCATTCAATATATACCTATTCTAAAACCAATATCAGAAACTAAAAAAGTATGCAGAATAGCGAAGTCTTTCTGCATACTTTTTTAGTTCAACAACCGTAGGGCGTTAGTAAAAAATACGCCTCAGACCTTACTAAATTCGAGCCTTTTTACTCTCATAAAACAAGCCTAAAGCAAGGGTTAATGTACCCATCAAGGTTAATCCTAAAAGCAGAGATAACGGCATAAATCATTCCTTATTAAATCAATTATATAAAGCAAAACAAATAAGCTAAACGCCCTCGCTTCGCTTTGGTTGTTCAAATTTTTAGTCAAAGGCAAAAAGACGGGATAATCCCACACAGAGAAACATCAACATCTTCTGGCTCATATCCAGAGCTTTTTGCCTTCGCCTAAAAATTTCAAATTAAAACTCTATATCATCAAAATTGTTTGGCTGTCCTTGATATGGAGGATATTCAACAGGCTCATTATTTTGAGCAATAGGCTTCGATTGAGAATTTGTATTCGACAACATGAGCAGATTACGCCCTTGAATTTCTGTCACATAACGCTTAATATTTTGTTTGTCGGTATATTCTTTATTGCACAGCTTACCTTCAATGTAAACTAATCCACCTTTTTTAAGGTATTGCCCTGCAATCTCAGCTAAGCGACCATAGAAAACAATACGATGCCATTCTGTTTTCTCTTTTTTCTCTCCGCTGATTTTATTAGACCAACTTTCACTTGTTGCAACTGAAAACGTTGTAACGGCTTCACCGTTAGGCATTGCACGTAGTTCTGGGTCGTTACCAAGACGACCGATGATTTCAACTTTATTTAAACTAGACATAAATAATTCCTTAATGAGTTATTATGCAATATGCTAAAAAAGAAATATGAATAATAGCAATTACTAAGAATAGATAACCTATTCTTTTATCTAATGCTTTTACATTTGTTGTTTTGTTTTGATAATCATTAAATGAATCATTATTATAAAATGAATTATTACTAGAACCAAATCCATTACCTGAAACATCCACACCACTTCCACCGATCATTGGTAAGCCTGTCGCAGGGTTTATATCATAATCACTCATATAGTTGCTATCGCTAGAGCCAAAGCTATTCCCCGAAACATCCACACCACTTCCACCGATCATTGGTAAGCCTGTCGCAGGGTTTACATCATAATCATTCATATAGTTGCTATTACTAGAACTAAAGTCTGTCGTAGAATTTATATAATAATCATCCATATTTCCCTCCTCTAATTAAGGTTTATATTCCTGATTATTTTTTTTTGTGTTTTCAACCTTTTCTCCCCAAGAAGCATCATTATTTTTTCGTCTATCTTGGTGCATTTTATCGAAATCATTTTTAACTCTCTGATGATCATCTCGAATCTGTTGAGAGCGTCCTGTTGGATCAATAACACCTAACGTTTTAGCCTTCTCCTCAAGAGTATTAGAATCAGATTGATGTTCTCCTTGTATATCTCCTATTGTTGAGTTTGTTCCTCCTACATCAACCGTACCTGCTTTATCATTGATTCGAGCATAATTGCTTTGATAGAACGCCTGCACATCCTGATTCATACCATTAGATCTATATTCATTCAGAAGTGCATTAAACTCTGACTTTTCTTCACGAGATAACGTTGGACTGCCCAATAGTCTATCCGCTTTTTCCTCTGATACTCTACTCTGTACAAACTCAGCAAATTCTTGATTCATATACTGAGTAAAATTGTTGCTATTCGATTCAGTTAATGTAGCTGTCTCACTCCATGTTTTTTGATGAGAACGTACACTTGCCTCTTCTTTTGCTAATTGGTCTAATTGCTGAAATGAGCTCTGAATATCTTTTATTAAACCAACTGTCTTAGTATCTGATATTTTAGAGGTATCAATGTTACCAATATCTCTTGTATAACTACTTGAATCTGAGTTGGTATTATCCACGCTTGCACGACTATCTAAATTAGCTGTATCTTGTTTATTATGATAGTCTTTATTATTCCAATCATAACGCATTCCTCCATTTACATTTATAGACCCATTAGCAGTTGCTTTTGCCACTCCAAAGTCTTTACCTGCTCCTATTCCACCTTCTATTTTTCCTCCTAATCCAACATTTAAATTATAACCATTATCTTTATTTGTACCTTTAATCGCATGGTCTCCTGTTGAGTAACTGTCCCCATTTGTCCAGTTCTGATTTGCAGCCTCGTTAATCGCTCTTCTTTCACTATCACTTACATCATTTCCAACAATATCAGAATGATTAAGATGATTATTTAAAGCTGTAAGAGAACTACTCAAATGAGTGCCAATTTTAGTTCTACGAGTAGAAATAGATTCCAATTGACTATTACTATCAGATATTTGTTTAGCGGCATCTGCTTTTAACATACTTCCCCAATTTATATCGAAAGCATAATTACCTTTAGCCATACCGTTATCATAAACTGTATTACCATCTAGCATTTTATGTTTCATTGACCCAGAAGAAAGTTGAGAAGATTCTATCCCGCTCTTAAATGATCTATTTAAATCTGTTTTAAACCCATTCACATTTTCCATCTGCATATTGCCATAGTTGTAGTTACCTGTAGAAACTTGGCTTGATTCAGCAGAAGTTGCACTTGATAAAGCACTACCTAAATAAGACCCTGCACTTGATACAGCTTGCCCCAACCCTTTAATCAATCCGAAGCTGATGAAAGGAATACTCATCATCAGATAACCTGCGGTCGCTCCTATATCAGCAAGGTTGGAGCGTATCGTATCAGCATTAGAAATCGTGAAATCTTCTCCTGCTAAAGTTTGATGCGTTAGTACATTTACTATACTATTAAATATCGCAAAAAGCACGGGATAGAGCATTAAACTGAATAAAAATCCCATATAGCTTTTAATGATTGAACCTGTTAATTCAGTTACGAACATCGCTAAGATAATAATTGGGAAGATACCTACTAATAACGCTGAGAACACCGTATAGAGAGCAGGAAGCGTTTTACTTGCCACTTGATAGCTTGCAAGGTTTGCCAATCGCCATTTCATCTGAGCCTGTTCTGCTGCATTTCCGACCATATCAGATGTACCATCAAATGCCGCAGGTACAAATTGGAAATCTCGTCTCAATTTATTTACAAGAATATTCTGTTTGTAAATATCTGTAGCTGATTTACTCGAACCCATTAAATAGAAATGAACTTGTGAAGTCATATCTTCTGGAATATCGTACATATTAGGGCTATAGCCTAACACTTTATAGCTTCCATCATTTGATTTTGATACACTTGCTAGACTACTTTTTCTTACCTGTTTCGCTTTAGCAATCATATTATCTAAATCGGCTTTTAGTTTAGGCGTTCCAGCTTTGCAAGTGATATATTCTCGGCTATTATTTGCTCCTGTGTAAAACATAGTGCGAGCCTCACTTGGAGAGAAGCTCGGATTAAAGAAGAATCTAGCAATATCTTTACTCTCAAAAATATCTCTGTATGTATATTTATTATTGATTTCTACATCAGGAACGACACAACTTTCCACAAAGTTAGCCATATTCGCTTGAAAACGAGCATCCTTTGGAATCATATTAAAGGAACTATCCAATAAACGTTGCCCGAATAACATACCTGTATTGGTATATCTCACATCATTGGGTTGAGCCAGAAATTTATCATACATTTCCGCTAAAGCATTTCCGCCTAAAGAGAAAATGTAGAACGGTGCGGCAATCCCAACTGGCACGTTATCCACTTTTTTTACTTTTGTAGTGTAAATTTTATCGGTAAAAAGCAAGTCCACTTTAGGCGTAAGTAAAATACCATTGATAAAAACAAAGAAGATAAGCCATTTTCCTAAATCTTTTAGGTCATGCCGTTGAACATAACGTAATACACAAGTAGCAACACCAATAATTTCCGCAGCTCCCATCAAGTGGAAGAAGGACGTATTACTGGTAATAGCTGCAATAGCATTAAACATCTGAGCAAGAATATCTATGCCCCCGATACTGATAATTTCTAAACTCATAATTTAGCCCTTAGAATTCTAGTTTTTTATTCATCTCGTGCGAAAACTGTTTTTTGTATATTTCTAGGTTCTTAATGCTCGACATAAACGCATCATTCTTAATTTGCACTTTTTGCAACATCTGCCCCATTCGAGTACGCACGGAGTTGATATTATTTTTAAAGTTTTGTTCATCTTCTTCCGTATTCAAGTTAGTTGCACTCGCAAACTCAACCACGCTCATTAAGCCATCTAAATAGCCAATAGCATAGTCAATGGCTAAATACTCAGCTAAGTTAGTTACCACTTGAGAATTACCATTAAACAAAGCCACATCTCGCACATAGGCGGCAATCGGCACACGGGTATTATTTACCAGTTTAATTTGTTCTGGCGTTGCAGCCTTATCTGTTTTCATATTGTCAAACATTGAATATAAGATACGCTCAGTTTGAGCCACTAAACTCTTATTCTTTTGGATATTGAGAGTTGATTTCTTAGGATTCAAACATTCCCTATCATTATCACAACTGTAAAATGTTGCTTCTCCTCCGTAAAGCAAGGCATTCAGTAAATTATCATTTGCACCGAGCGGAGGAAGGACGGAGCGTTGATTAGCTTTATTGCCATAAACCACCGTACCAACAATCGACATCATCAATTCTTTGAGCTGTCTATCATTGCTTACAACCTGATTTAGCTTATTCATCGCATCCCAAGTTACATTACGATTCTTAGGAAGTTGGCTTTTTTGTGTTTCATTTTTCGCACTGTTATACACCCGTTCAGCCTGCCCACCGACACCACATTCTTGACGACTCTTCGCCCAGTCGGCAAAGATATTGTTTTCATTCGCCAATTTATTACAAACGTGTTGGCTATATTCAGAATTTCGAGCAACTAAGCCTCCGATAATTCCTTGAGCTGCCTGACAAGAAGAGATATTCAAGCTATTAGCTTTATTAGCCCATTCTTGCAAGGTATCTTTCACGTTCTTACACTGAGGGCAAGTCGTTTCTAAAGCCAACTCAAAGGCATAACCAATCGCATTACTTAGGATTTGTTTGCCCATTGCTTTTAACTGATCGGCATTGATAAACGAGAATGCCCCTAAATACGCATCAATACCTCCGCACCCTGCATTGATTTCAGGAAGGGTAATCGAGATAAGTTGCACGTTTCGCACAGGAACACGCCCATAAAACGAACCACCAACTAAATGTCCTGCGGTCTGGGCTTTTATAATGCTACTGTCACTAAAATTCGCCCCACCTCCGAGCTTATTAAAAAATTCGTTCAAATCTGAATTAACATCGGCTTGAACCATACTGGAAAAGGCTAAAGCACTCGAAAAAATCCATCGTTTAATTTGTTTTTTCATTTTTTTGAGCCTCAATTTGGCTTGCTCTATTAGAAAGACGATAGAAAATTACCTCAGAAAACGCATTATTTTTTGCTAGATCGCCTTTTCGGTTTAGTGAAAAAAGTATTGTCTGAGCGACAAAGAACATAATGAAGTAAAGCACAAATAGCATTTTACTTACCCCTAGCATCGAGGTAGCAACGTCTTGCATAGGCTGTCCATTACTCAATAACCAAAGAAAATAGAGAAAAGTAATACAAGAACTAAATATAACAGCGTACATAAACACATTTCCCAATAGGGAAAAAACAGATTGCCCGAAATGTAGCCAATTTGAAGGTTTCTTCATTTCTTCTTTTAACATCTTATGATAAACACTACGTTTAACATAAATACGAT
>ENA-OWMY01000527-OWMY01000527.1-metagenome-genome-assembly--contig:-NODE-527-length-11602-cov-8.780636_pt1 | contig 11602 bp, 9 predicted proteins | sample MGYA00245358_ERZ651122 | MGnify/ENA primary metagenome ERZ651122 (study PRJEB26857, sample SAMEA4031752) | metagenome | biome: human; feature: oral; material: saliva | place: Philippines | collected 2014 | study...
TAATCTTAACCACTTCGCTATTCCCCAGTTTGGTCTTGGTTTGTCCTTCAAACTGTGGATTTGGGTGTTTAACTGAGATAACTGCAGTTAATCCTTCGCGAACATCTTCCCCTGTTAGGTTGTCTTCATTGTCTTTCAGTAACTTATTTTTACGAGCATAATCGTTGATAACACGTGTCAAGGCTGTACGGAAACCTTGTTCATGCGTTCCACCTTCATGGGTATGAATATTATTGGCGAAACTCATGACATTTTCATGGTAACCCGTTGTGTACTGCATGGCTACTTCAACTGTGATATCATCCATCTCACCGTCTGTGTAGATTGGTGTATCAAAGATAACATCCTTGTTCTCATTGATATACTCAACGTAACTAGCAATCCCACCTTCATAATGGTAATGCTTGGTTTGTTCCAAACCTTCGCGCTTATCAGTGATAGAAATTTGAAGACCGCGATTTAGAAAGGCCAACTCTTGAATCCGTTTATTTAATTTATCAAAATCAAAGGTTGTTGTTTCCGTAAAGATTTCTGGGTCTGGTGTGAAGTGAACCGTTGTTCCAGTTCTATCTGTATCTCCAACCACCTCAAGGTCTGCGACAACATGACCACGACGGTATTCTTGGTAATGAATCTTACCGTTTTTATGGACATGAACGTCTAATTGAGTGGAAAGGGCATTAACTACTGAAGACCCCACTCCGTGAAGACCACCTGAAACCTTGTATCCGCCACCGCCAAATTTTCCTCCAGCGTGAAGGACTGTAAAGACAGTTTCAACGGCAGGTCGCCCTGTTTTTTCCTGAATATCGACTGGGATACCACGCCCATCATCGACAACAGTAATCGAATCATCTGGCTCAATAAAGACTTGAATATGGCTGGCAAATCCTGCCAAGGCCTCGTCAATTGAGTTATCAACAATTTCCCAGACTAGATGGTGAAGACCTTCTTTTGAGGTTGATCCGATATACATCCCTGGACGCATACGAACAGCCTCTAAGCCCTCTAAAACTTGAATTTGACTGGCATCATAATCTTGTGCCTGCAGATTTTTGATTTCTTCTGTCATCTTATTCCTTTTTCTTACATGTCTAATACTTGTCTTAAATTCACGATACTGGTAAACAAGTGGGTATCGAGTCCAGCAGCTTGCCCTGCTTCAATATCAATCGGCCGATCACCAATGACTAAGCCAGAGCTAATCTGATACTTTTCTCTTAAATAAATCATGGACTCAGGATCTGGTTTTCTCTTAAAGCCTGAGTTAGAAGTCACCACTTCTGTAAAATAAGCTGCTATAGAGGTTTTTTCTAAAATTTCCAAGACCTGATCATTTCGATGAGAAACCAAAAAATGACGGCCACCTTGATTTGAGATATCTTTCAATAAATCAGAAACTCCATCAAATAAAATCGGGTGTTCAAGCTCTCTGGCTTCATTTTCCTTGTACTTTTCTAAAAAATGCTCTAAGTTGGGAGCGAATGTCTCAATCGCAAAATCAGTAGAAACCTTTAAAGCCTGATAGACACTGTCATGGTCTTGTGTGATGCCATACAATGCCAATGTTTCAACAAATGCAGCTGTTGAAGTTTCGTAATTATCCAGTAAAGTTCCACCTAAATCCCAGATATAATCGTGATATTTCATACCCTTCATTATAGCATTTTTTTATGAAAAAAGCGATGATTTCCCTGAGTTTTCCACATAAAAAACGAGAGTTTGACTCCCGTTTTACTGATTGTTACCAAAGACATCTCGATAGAGCATTCCTGTTCGTAAACTCTCTGCGTCTCCTCCTAATTGCTCCACCAACTCGTAGGCAAAGGCAAGGGCTGTTGAGGGGCCTCGACTGGTTGTCAAATGACCATCTACCACTACTGTTTCCTTGACGTATTGACCATCAAGGATTTGCTCTTGAACACCGTCATAACAAGTAAACTTCTTGTTTTTCAATACTCCTGCTTGATTGAGGGCAATTGGCGCTGCACAAATGGCCGCCAGTTTCTTCCCTTCTTGCTCGAAACTTTGCAACTCTTGAATCAAGGCCTGATTATCGCGCAAATGTGCAGAACCAGGCATCCCGCCAGGAAGGACAATCATATCATAGTCTGATAAATCACCATCAAAGACACGATCTGCTCTTACTTGGATAGCATGCGAACCCGTCACTTGCTCTTCAAAACCAACCATATCACAAGTGATATTAGCACGACGTAAGACATCTACAACTGTCAAAGCTTCAATTTCTTCAAATCCCTGAGCCAATATAACTGCTACTTTAACCATGATTTTCTCCTTATTTGATTCGTTTTAATACAACTTTTTTCCGTTTGAATGGGACTTTTCCGCTCTTTTCTTCAGCTAGGTTTGTCTGGTAACTCATCGATAAAAGCAAGCCAACACCAATCAAGTTACTGATAATAGCCGATCCCCCTTGAGAAATGAATGGCAAGGGAATCCCAGTCAAAGGAAGCAAACCTGTCACGGCACCGATATTCTCAAAGATATGGAAGAGTAACATCATAATCAAACCTGTGGAAATATAGGTGTAGAACTGGTTATTTGATTTAAGAGTAATCTTCAACATACGGTAAATCAGCATGAGATAAAGAGCAATAACAAGAACAGAGCCAATAAAGCCAAAATCTTCTGCAATGACCGTGAAAATCATATCCGACTCTCGAACTGGAATAAGCAAATTAGAAGCATTAAACCCTTGACCAAATAAGCCACCACTCCCAATCGCGATTTGCCCTTGAGCCTGCTGGTAAGTGGTAGTTTGGGCAAAGTCAAACGGATTGAGCCAAGCCAAAATACGGTTGATTTGGTAGGTCGGCATCCCCAGTTGATGGAGAAAAGCCCGACCGTCCTTACTGATAAAAATGGCTAGAAAACCAGCAATTCCTGTTACAGCAGTCACAAATACTGGGATAATAATTTTCCAAGAAACCCCCGATAATAAAACGATTCCTGAGAAAATGGCTACAAAAACCAAAGCCGTCCCCAAGTCACTTTGAAGTGCCAAAAGAACTAGGACTGGAATGGTAAAGACAATCATCCAAAAAATTAATAAAAAGTCCAGCGGAACTGTGCGTCTCCATTCCTTATGTTTCTTTGTAAATTGGACAATCACACGAGCCAACATGAGGATATAGGATATCTTCATAAATTCTGACGGTTGGAATAGGGTAATTCCATTTATTGATACCCAGTTTTTGGCACCCGTTGATGCAACTAGGCTTGGATTATAAAAGACAATCGGCAAAACCATAAGTCCCAAGCCTAAAATATATAGAAAGGGGGTCACCTTCCAAAGAAATTCTGTATTAAAGAGCATGACGATAAAACCAATCACAAGCCCCAAGGCAATCCAGGCGACCTGCTGCCCTAAAATGGGCAGAATATTGTTTGGATAATCATGACTAACGGCTATGTAGATAGCCACTACGCCAATAACCAGTAGAAAAAATACTGGCAAGAGCAAACTATAATCGACTCTAGAGTCGAGAGAACGTTTCATATATACTAACCTTATACTTTCATACAATACTATTTATCAAAGTTCATTTAAAAATTCATCAATAGTCTCATCAACTTCGGATTGAGAGACGGTTTTAACAGTCGCTTCTTTTGCTAGAGATGCTACTATTTGTTTGCCATATCGCTTTCCGACAATTCTCCTATCCAAAATGAGAGTTAAGGAACGTTGGTGTTCGCGTCTCATACTTCTTCCCAAAGCCTGTTTTAAACGAATAATAGCCATTGGCAATTGATAATCATAAAAGGCATTTTTTCCTTCTTGAATCAATTCCTGATTGATTTTTTTCGTCAAGGGCTCTTGAGGATTTTGGAAAGGAAGTCTTGGTACAACTTGAATCACAAAAGGATGACTTGAAAAATCAACTCCCTCCCAGAAACTTGCTGCACCAAGCAGGATTTGTTGTTCACCTTTTTCAAAGCGTTTCTTCAGTTGATGAACATCCCCATTTTTATACTGGGCCAGATGGCTAACTGGAAGTAAATCCGATACTGCTAGAAGCATGTCTTTAGCAGTAAAGAGAACCAAAATCGGTTGTTGGAAAGCTTGAACTCCTATCAGCAAATCAGCTACCTCCTTGGCATAGACTTCTAAGGAAGTTTCTGTTACTAGAGGAAAATCTTTGACCAAGACCACTTCTTGGTCCTGTTTTTTACCAGCTTCAATCTTGACAAATTTGGCTTCAGGATAGCCTAAAAGGTCGGCCAAAGAAACTCTCTGACTAATCTCAAGAGTAGCCGATACTCCCAAGACTTGACATGAATTAGGTATTAAAGAAGATAGAAGAATACGTCCTGATTTCGTAGAAGAAATCTGAATTTTCTTTTGACTCGTTTCAGTTGCTTCAAGCCAGTAATCTCGGTCAGCTGTAAAATAGCGAACCAGCTCCTCAAAGCCTTCTACTTCTAATTCTGAAAAATACTGGTGGAGATTGGCAAGAGAATCTAAGATATTTTTCCTAGATTTTCCAGACTGAAATTGTTCTATCAAGTAGAAGCACTCAAAGCGAATACTTTCTAGTATTCGTTGTTGAACTCTGTTTTCTTCTCCTACTAAAGCCTTATCAAGCAAATCGACAATAGACTGGATATCGTAGGTCTCTTGAAGCAGATTTTCTAGAGCCAACAAAACTTTTTGGACTTCATCAATAATCAATAAACGGTCACTGACAAATTCAGGATTATCTTCCAGTCTGGTTACAAGATAGGCATGATTGGTCACTAAAAGCTTGCAGGTTTGTGCCTTTTCTTGACTACGTTTCCAAAAATCTTCCGTCACAAATAAACTCTTGGATGATAAATTCCCATCATGACGAAGGTCTGTTAGAAAATGTTGGTAACGGTAGAGTTGCCCAATTTCATCCAAATCTCCTGTCTCTGTCTCAGTCAGCCAGACCAAGAGTTGCATTTTAAAGCGTCTAAATAAGCGATTTTCATCATTTTCCTGCAAGGAACGATAAAAGGCATCCAGCTTCAGATAATTTTGTGGCCCCTTTAAAGAATGAATATCTATATGGAACACTTCCTCAAGACGTTTACCTTCTTCTTCCATGATTTGATTTTGAAGAATCTTTGTTGGAACACTAAGAACAATTTGACGCTCTTTCACTTGAGATAAAGCGGGTAAGAGGTAGCCATAGGTTTTCCCAATCCCTGTCGGCGCTTGAATCAAAGAGACAGACTCAGCTTTCAATAGCAAGCCGACTTCTTTAGCAAAATTTTCTTGCTCCTCCCTCATTTCAAGGTTCAATAGAGAAATATTCTTAGAAAAATCTTGAGATAATTTTCGTGGCTCATTGGGAGCTACAGTTTTCTTGAAATACAATCCTTGAACTTGGACCAAGTCTGGAGAAGTCAGGGTAAATTGGTTGCGAAATATCTCCTCAATAACCAAGTAAGACTCATATAAGAGGGCGTCAGCCATTTCCAGCAAGCGTTCCAAGAGACCTTTAGGAAGCTGGGCCATCTTTTCTTGTAGAAAAAGGAGTAATTCTGCAGTAGCTTGGGCATCTGAAAGAGCTGTGTGAGCATGTTGAAGAGGAATGCCTAATTCTCGACACAAAATAGGCAAGCTATATTTTTCCAGTTCAGGGAAAAAGACCTGAGCCAATTCGACCGTGTCAACACGAGGATTTCTTAGTTCATAGCCTTCAAAAAATAAATTTTCCGCCAAGAGATTAGCATCAAACTGAACATTATGGGCTACAAAAATCCCATCCTCCACCAAGTCAAAGATTTTTCTGGCAACTTGCGAAAAATCAGGTGCTTGCGCCAGACGTTGGTCTGTCAATCCTGTCAGTTCTTTGATATGAGCATCCAAAGGTTCATGTGGATTGACATCCGTCGTATAGTGATCGACGATTTTTCCGTCCTCAATCACAACAATTCCCACTTGGATAATTTTAGCCTTACTACCTGTGCTAGTTGCCTCTAAATCAACCACAACATAGCGATTACCAATCGTTTTCATTATAAAAAATTATACCAAAAAAAGGGCCATTTGGCACCTGCAAACATGGGATAATTTTCAAACACAAGAAGGTCACTTTTCTTAAAAATCCCAGCAAATAGATTATCCCAGCCTGCTAATTTTTTGAAAATAGTGAAGAAATAAGAAAAATTGAGAGAAGAAATGTTTGCATCTTCCTTCTCTCAATGAATCATTTACTTTATTTAACCATATCAGGATCGTAGTCATAGAATCCTGTATCAAGGAAACGGTTTTTAGGGTGAAGTTTACGAACTTCTTCATCCAGCAAGAAGGCTTGGTCATGGCTAAAGTTGCCCTCTTGAATCAAGCTACGCGCTTGGATAAAGAGTTTTGCAATCTCAACAAAGTTCTGACCAGGAGTGTAGAGCCCTTCTAGTTTCCAGTGAGTAAAACCATGCTCCACCAATTCTGTCAATTTGGTCATCAAATCAAGGTCATTGTTGGCAAAGATGTGGGTACCATGATTGTCTTCAAAAATGGAATAATGGCTCTCTGGGTCACTTGGTTCAGCCAAGAAAAGGTCACGCTTGCGAGTCTTTTCATCATCGATATGCGTAAAGTTATAGTAGTTTTGCAAGAGCGGACGTTTAGAATGGTGAATAACACTAGCACCGTAAACCAACACTTCAGCAGGAATTTCCAAAATCTCTGGCATTTTGAAAAGTTCAGCTGATGGAATTTCACGCGCCAAAACAGCCTCAGATGCGCCAGCCTTTTGTCCCCAGAAGTTAATCTGACGACTGCTAGTCACCATAGTCGAAGCATCGTAGATAGTCTTAAAGGAATAACCATCGCGATTGACCACGTAAAAGACACCTGCATCCCCAATCGTAATGTAGTCTGTCTTAATTTCTTCCAAAAAGTCTAAGAAAGGCTTGATACGATCCATCATGTCTTGGTGCATAAGGGCATTTACTGCAACAATCAATTCCTTATCCGCATCATGAACCAGATTAGCGATTTCACGCAATTGGTCATAACTAAAGGTTGTTGGCAGACGAAGGCCAAAATCTTTCTCACCGACATAGATACGGTCTACGCCAGCTTCGAGCAGTTGTTTAACTTGTTCAATACTTTCAGCAGTTGCTGTAATGATAATCTTTTCCATAAGAAAAATTATACCATATTTCTCAAAATTCAGCCATGAATACAAGGTATTTTATAAAATTTTAAACCAGTTCTTCATCGTTTAAAAAAGTGAACTGCAACTAACATCGTTCACTTTGTTTTCTTAAATATCTACCTTCTCAACAAGTCGACCATCATTCATGATATAAATACGGTCAACCTTATCTAGAAGACGCGTATCATGTGTAATCATAACTACTCCTCTATCTTGCTCATGAGCAATAGTTGCAAGCATATCTGTCACTTGGTAAGCTCGTTCTGTATCTAGACTTGCTGTTGGTTCATCTGCTAGAACGATACTGGGATTGTTATATAGCGCTCTAGCAATAGCAGCACGCTGACGCTCTCCACCAGAGAGAGCTTTTGGATACTGATTTTTTACTTTTTCTAGATCTAACAAATTAAACAATTCTTGTCGGTTACTTTTAACGTTTTTCTTTTTGTCCAATCTATCAATCAAATCCAACTGCTCCTTCACCGTTAGAAAAGGAATTAAGTTTGAGGCCTGAAGGATAAAACCAAATTCTTTAAAACGCAAAGCCGTTTTTTCCTTTTCTGATAGACTTCTAGTTTCTTTCCCCTTTACTAAAATAGATCCACTTGAGGTCTCTTGAAGTTGTCCTAGAGTTGTTAGAAAGGTTGTTTTTCCGGAACCTGAAGGTCCAACAATAGCTACAAATTCCCCTGCATTTAAGCGAAAATTTGTCTCATGAAGGGCTGTGACTTTCATCTTACCTTCTCCGTAAGACTTGGTAACTTGAATCATTTCAATCAATGTTGTCATATTCTCCCCCTTATCATTCTGCAATGGCTGTGATAGGATCTACTTTAAGTAAGCGTGGGAGTGAAATGACTCCCCCTAACAGTGCCATCAAGCAAATCACTAAACTAAGAGCGGAGTAAGCTAACCAACTTGTATAGAAAAAGAAGGTCGCTGGTAAGACTAAAATCGCTCCCGCAATAGCCAGTAATGCTAAGCCAATCCCCATGCCAGTTAAAAGGAAGATTTGACAGAAGAGAGACCATACAATAGTTCCAATTTGAATGCCTTGGGCTCTCATAATTCCATAAAGACCCAGCTTTTGAATGGTAATAATATAAATGAAAATTCCTACAATTAACCCTGTAATGATAATCATAGCAAGAATCATGCCTGAAAAAACGTTCACTTGAGGAGTATAGCCTGGAATCTTTGAAATCATTCTTTGAATGGTAATTTGTTTTAAATTATCACCACTTACATCAATATCATTCTTTAATACCAAAGCAGAGATTGTACGAGTCGACTTTATTGTCCCTTGTAAAGTCCAAAAAGTTGTTAAACTAGTAAAAACAACAGGCTCTGTGAAAAATTTATTTCCTTGGGTTAAACCGACTATTTTGTAACTCGTATCATTACCATTTAACTGAATGACATCACCCATCTTTATACCATAATTTTCAAAAGACTTATCCACCACAACTTCATCATCCAATTTAGGATAATCCCCTTCAATCAAGTCTGGTGATATAAAACTATCCCATTTTTGTCCAAAAATAGAAACATTGATTTTTTCACTAGCTTTAACCAAATTTGCTACAGCAAACATATAACCCAGAGGTGCTGAACCTTCTGACACTTTATTCTGATAGTCCTTTTCTGGTATGAAAGATGCTGTTAAATTATCATTTGCATAGTCAGATAAGACTACACCCGTCGCCTGCCAATTATCGATAGCAGCTCGATTGTTACGAACTAGTCCTAAGGCTAAACTGGTCATAAAAAAGACCATAAACGCAATTAGAAAAATCGTTGTTAAGATCAATCCATAACGCAGTTTGTTTTGTAATATTTCTTTAATAGCTAGATACATGCTAATCTCCTTTATCTAATCCAAGAATAGTATCAGCTTAAACCAATCTTTGAAAATCCTATGAGTAAGTGACTTAAAGATCGCTCTCAAAACTTCACTCGAATACACAATAACAACAAAAAGTAGTATAAGCAATCTTTATCAAATTCGTTCAACTATAAATTATATTCATAAAATTTAGTAATTATTTAAAAAATTATAAGAACATCCCCATGCTATCACTTTATAATTAGAAAGTCAAAACTTATGATTTTTAAAGATGAAAAGAGACTTTATTAGTTTTGTAACCTTTCTGTAATAATTCTCTGCTGAAAAAATGATAAAATAGGTATGTACTGTTAAGGAGAGAATAATGCCCGTAAGAAAATTACAATCCTATGAGGTAGACTATCAAGAAGAATTAAACCAGCAGGTTCCTCGCTATCAAGATTATACACCTGAAGCGCAATCTGATGCCAATCTCAAGGAAATCCTATTTTTTGTTAATATCGCTGTTTTTTGTATCTGTATTGCTATCTTTAGTTTTATCTTTTTAGCATTAAAATTATCAACTGCTCTTGCATTTGCCGCAGCAATCGGATCCAGCTTACTTGTCTTAAAAGTTCAACGATCTATTATCAAACGAAAACGTAGAAGATAAATCCAAAATATCGCCCCAGCTGGAGCGATATTTTTATTTTTTCTTTTTAGATGGTGTGTGGATGGCAATCTTCACTTCAAAGATTGTTCCCTTTGGTTTATTATCTTTAACAGTAATGGTTCCTTTAAGCGCATCTACAATTTGCTTGGCCAGAGATAATCCTAAACCAAAACCACCTTTTTGACGGGTTCTAGCCTTGTCCACTCGATAAAAACGGTCAAAAATTTTCTTCTTATCTTCTGCGGAAATACCGACTCCATTATCAGAAACAAGTAAATAGAGATTACGATCAGTCGCTGAAATCACAAAATCAATTTCACCATCCTCTTCAGTATATTTGATGGCATTATCAAATAGGATGGTCATCAGTTGTTTTAAAAGAAGCTGATCTGTGACAATCGTTCGATGGATACGATTTTCAAAACGGAAGACACGGTCATTTTCCGAAGCAATCATCTCATAATTTGTGAAAGTCGTATTAAAAAAGCTAGTTGGAACTTCTCCAAGTTCAGGCTTAATCCCATCATCTCTACGAGCTAAATTCAACAAGTTTGTCGTCAAAAACCGCATATTTCGGACTTCTTCCAAACTCGATGCAATACTTTCGCTCACATCCATAATGGTAGCTTCTGGCTTACGGAAAAGGGTCTCTAAACGATTTTGCAGAACTGCAAGTGGGGTTCGTAACTCATGACTGGCATTTTCCACAAAGGACTGTTGCTTCTGCATGCTCTCAAGCAGGGGCCGAACACTGACCCTAGCTAGATAGAGACTGGCAAGCAAAGACAGAATCCAGAAACTTGCCATCACAACCACAATCAATCGCTCATGCTTTTGACTAGCTTGCTCCAACTGACTGGTATTAATCAAGACAGCCGCATACTTGATATTGGTTGAAACCGAACTAATATTCGTTTCCATCAAAATCATGCGATAGATTTCTTCCTGTCCATAGCTATTAAAAACCTGAATCTGATAGATATGACCTAGTTCTTTCTTTTCTAACTTAATCTTATCCAATCCCAAAAATCGATTTCCAGAAAGGAGTTGGGTAAAATTCTTATCAAAAAGAATAACCTCTGTATTGGAACTGACATTGGGTTTCACTTCAGTCTTGCTAGTATCTGTGGCAGCATTCTCTAAATCTTTAATCTCTTCTGTTGCCCTATTTACTGCCAGCTGAATAACTGCCTGAGGATTGTTACTCAAACCATGGAGCGTATCATCCACCGAAGTATAGAGACTCGAATGCATGACCTGTAAAATAATCAAGGTCATGGTGGAGAAAATCAGAGTGAAGACACCAAAGTTGCGGATAAAATAACTAAAGTCATCCGCATACCATGTTTTTTTTAGTTTACTGAACATCTTTTAAAATATACCCAACACTGCGCAAGGTTTGCAAATTCTCTGCAAAAGTGGTTCCTTTTAATTTCTTACGGACTTTTGAAACATAGACTTCGACAACTGAAATCGTTGTGTCACTATCAAATCCCCATAGACGATCAAAAATCTGAGTCTTAGGCAAAATAACATTTTGATTTTGAAGGAAATAAACTAGTAAATCGAACTCTTTCCCCAGCAATTCGACAGGAGTATCTTCGACTTTAACGGTATTGGTTGACAAATTAACCACAATATTTCCATAAGTCAAGCTGTTTTCATTAAATTTACCTGAACGTTTGAGAAGGGCTTGAATCCGCATTTTGAGTTCTTCTAGGTAGAAAGGTTTGGTCAGATAATCATCTGCTCCCAGTTCAAATCCATGTCCCTTGTCATCCAAACTTTCCTTGGCAGTCATAATCAGAACTGGTGTCGTAATTCCCTTTTCACGCAATTCTTTCAAGACTTGGAAGCCATTTTTTTCAGGCAACATCAAATCGAGCAAAATCAAGTCATAGACGCCACTTTCAGCTTCGTAGAGACCTTCTTCCCCATCAAATACCTGCA
>ENA-OWMY01000532-OWMY01000532.1-metagenome-genome-assembly--contig:-NODE-532-length-11476-cov-3.603012_pt1 | contig 11476 bp, 8 predicted proteins | sample MGYA00245358_ERZ651122 | MGnify/ENA primary metagenome ERZ651122 (study PRJEB26857, sample SAMEA4031752) | metagenome | biome: human; feature: oral; material: saliva | place: Philippines | collected 2014 | study...
CTTTAAGGCTTCAATATCGGCTGAAATATGGCTTAATTCACTACGTAAGTTACTATCGTCATAAGTACCACCTTGCGCTTTGATTTTGGAAAAAAGTTCATCCAATTCTTGCTTGGTCACAATGTCATTGACGTTAACAATTCGACCTGTTTTCTGTTCGATCAGTGGTGTTTGAATAGCTTTGTCAATCTCGCTTACATGGACATTAAACATAAAGCTATATACATCTGCTGACTGCTCTACTTTCTCAAAGTAGATATAACCAATGACAGACTCATCAGTCGTGATCAATGATGTATCAAATTGAACCGTGAATGAATTACCTTCGATTGCTGCTTCAACTTCCTGGTATCGCTTAGTGACTTTGAAATAAAACAAACAGATAACCTTAGTAGCGGTCAATTCATCGAGCGTGAACTTGAATTCAGCCATGCCTTTATCTTTGCTATAAAATTCTTGATAAAGCCTGTCTACATCTCGATTGTTGGCTGAAATGGTTAATTTTTTCTCAATAACCTTCTTCAAGTGCTACCTCCTTTCTTTTAATAAAGAAAGAGAACCCAAAAAGGGTTCTCAACTATTATTGGTTCATCCAAGCATCATTCATTTGCTTAACTGCTGACTCTACGAATGTATCGAGGTCACTATCAGTCATGTGGATATTATATTTGTTCAGCTCAGCACGAATCTTAATACGTGCTTGCTCCAGTTTTTCCTCGCCTTTATAACCAGTTTCAGCAGATACCTGTTCTACTGCATTAACTGCATTCTTAGCAAGGATTTCAACAATCTTGATTGTCTTTTCTCCGCCTTTTTGAACCAGGTATTCTTTAACAGCCTTGACTGCTACACCTACCAAAATGACTAGGATGCTAATAGCTCCATTAAGTAAAATTTCATTGATTTGTTGCATTTGTATGTTCCTCCGAAATTTCTAAATTTAAATATTTGTTAAAAAGGGCATCAATTCTCCCATTACCACCTAACTTCTTATAGCTAGAGTGCATTTTATGAATAATATCAGACTCATGCACCGTTGTATATCCACGTTTTAGAGCAGTAGTGATATCCCGTTCTAAACGTAGATACATTGTAGCTAGATGTGCTTCATCGTGAACTGCTAATTTATTATTGATCTCAATAATATTCTTTTGATTATCTTCGCCAATTTCGTGGATGGTATTCAATTCGTTTTTAAGTTCCTTGAATTGTTCCTTGTTTAAGTTTCCAGCCTTGCTTGCACGCATACCGAACCAACCAGTAGCAACAACTCCGATTGTAGGGGCTAACTGCGTAATGGCGTGAATTGTTCTATCGATTATTTCAGACCATGCCATAACTCCCCCCTTCCTATTGTGCTACTGGTTGTGTTTCAAGTTCACTATTGGATTTAGGCGCTTCCCATTTCCACACTGCAAGAATTCCATTTTGCGATGGCGAGCCTTCAAGTTGCTTGAGCGTTTCACCTTGATAGATGAATTGTTGGTTGGTTTGAATTAAGATGCGTTTACCTTCGCCATTCAACTCAACGTGCTCTGGGTCTTCAATTGCAAACATTGAACCAGGTGCATAGCTCTCACCAGTTTTTGCAAGTGGAAAGAGCTCTACAAGCTCTTTGTAAGTTGTACCATAAGCGATTTTCTCGCCCATAATTGAGTCTTGAGCCATCACACGAACTACTTTGTTGATTTTTTCAGTGATTTCAAGTAGTTGGTTCTGTTTGGTTTCAGTCTGAGCGAGTTTCTGTTCGGCTTGCTCGATTTTAGATTGAGCTTTGACGATTGCTGAACCAGGATCTAGTTCAGCTTTTAGGATGTCAAGAACCGCTTGGATAAGCGTTTCTTCATTGTCTTGTGTGCGGTCTCCGACCAACTCACGTTGATTTGTACTATATCGGTTGCCATCTTGCAAGCGAATTTCCACAACGGTTGTCGTTTTGTCTCCGTAACCACGGGTATAAGGTTTAGTCGCTAAGGTGTAGTTGTTTACTGTCATTTTGTTTGTCCTTTCAGTTCTTCAAATTTTGTTTTTAGTTCTTCGTTTGACTCAATGAGATTTAAAATTTCATTGAGTTGTTTTTGTGTGACTTCATACAGCGCCTTGTAGGTTGCTGCATCACTTGCTTTTAGTCCAATATCTTCACTTAAATTTTGGATGATTAGTTGATTAATTTCTTCCTTCATGTACTTTCTCCAATTTCTGATTGAGTTCTTGAATAGCCTTGATTAAATAAGGTATAAATTTAGAGTAATTGATTGTTAGGTGAGTATCTTCTCCTGCATACGTTTCAATAGCAGATGGGATAACTTCTTGCACTTCTTGAGCAATCAAACCAATTTCTTCGTATGATTTATCCTTAATATAATCAAAAGCTATTAAATTCAGTTCTTTGATTTTATCCAATGCATTGACAGATGTTGGTTCAATATTCTCTTTCAGTCTTCTATCTGAAGCAGTTGTAATACCAGCATGCTGTCTCCACTTACCAGTCGTGATTTGGCTCCACCAAACAACTGCATTTTGTCCCCCAGCTGGATTTCCACCATCACCATTGATATCGTTAGTTCCTGTCCAAATTCCTTTCAAAGCATTGAATTTACTGTAAAAGTTAACATAGGTTGTGCTTGAAAAATCTACTTGATTATAGAAACTTACCTGACCTTTGCAATACATACTCCCGTTGTTATTAACATACCAAGAATTCCATCCTGCTTTGCCCCAGTTATTTCCCCAGTTTACCCAAAGAGCAACTTGGTCTGGTCTGCCAGTTCCATTTCCCATACCAACCTTAAATTGATTTAGACCTGTTAGCCAATAGCTATTTGGGTCTTTATCATGCGTACCAATTTGGAATCCACCAATACGACCTTTATAACCTTCAAGTAATGTTGCTGATACGACTACCGAACGTAGTTTATTGATAAAGGCATTTTTAGCAGCAAGCTGGTCAGTGAATACATCGCTTGACACAATCTTCTTAGCCATAGCTGAGTCCATTACAACCTTATCAGCTGTGATGGAATTAGTTTCGATGATATCCGTATTTAATTTTCCAATTTGTGCATCACCGACAAATAACCGCTTAAAGTAACCGTCTATTGCAGTAATTTCATCAGCAAGCGTTCGACCTTTTAATCGAATCCTACTAGCTTCAAGTAATATGTCTTTTGGTGCTAAGTTAATTTGCGATGTGACTGCACCTGGACTAGTCAAAGTTTGGATCGCATACGAGTCAGATAATTGTGCGACTTGTGTTTGCGTTACAACGTCTTGTGTCGATGTGTTATCGCTGAATTTTTTAGGAGGTCTATCTCCACGAATGAGTGAAACCTTACCAATAGCGACTTGACCATTCTTCATCAACCAAATTTCAAGAGGGAATTCTCTTGCTTTAGTCGATGACTTATTAACGGTCATTGTGCCTGTGATTGTTTGAATTCCAGTTTTAGTAAGAGTTACTCTATCTGATGCAAGACCACCGTCTGAAGCCCATAGTTCGATTCCTAAAGGTGCATCTGGCAATACATCTACCAACACTTCCATGCGATAACTGAGCTTTTCGCCATTCGTAAATGTAGATGTATTAAGTGGCAATGCGAATCCGTGATAAACTGCGTTGGTCTTACCAGTATTTGTAATCCGTAGTAACTTAGTTCCAGATTGAACTTCGATAACATTCGCATCTGCTTGCTTCTTCTTCCATTTGCTGAAATTAGTAGGGTCGTAGACTAAGTTGAAATCATCCAAGAAATTAGATACTCGACTGACCAGACCATCAGCAGTCTGAATAACTTGTGAAATCGCTTGGTCTTGTCGTTGCAATGTCTGAGTGTGTGATGATACGGTATCACGTACATCGTTAAATTCTACGATACTAACAATTTCAGAACTTGAAATATCGTAGTCAGTCATGCGGTCAGAATGTTCAATCTTCATCCCACAAATTTCAAGACTACCACTACCTGTTTGACCAAACTGAATTGAATTATAGACTGAATCTGCAGTAAATGTATACTGATATCTAACCCAATCAGTATTTGTGATTGGCTTGTTCATGTACCTATCACGATTATTTGGTGTCCACGGGTGAAGCAGTAAATTAGCGCTAGGTGTGACAACTCTAGCCCAACAAGACATTGTGTATTTCTCACCGACAACTAAATTAACGCCTTGTGCGATATCTTTGTTTCCACCATTCGTATTTCCTACAATACGAATACCATTTTTAATAGCAGTATGTGGTGCATCTGTTAAATCAACAACTTCAGTCTTACCATTACCACCTGAGTTATTCAGTCTCCAAGTGCCATCAAAACCATTCCCTGCAGGAATGAAAGATGAGTTCTGCAAGAGGTTATCGTTACGGATGACGTCTCTCAGTTTGGTTTCGATACGTGAGACGGTCTGTTGGAAACCGTCAACAGATTTCTTAACTGTATTCTGCACTTGTGTAGCAGTCTGGAATCCCTTATCATTAACTAGCTTGTCTACTTCAGTACGTGATAGCTTCTCAGTTATCTGACCAGCTTGAAATTCAACCTTACTTTCAGTAATGGATAGCCTGTTGTTGATTGGGTCTAGTTCTGATTTTCTTGCAAGGGTTTCAATCGTGTCGTTTAGCTGACTTATTTTTGTAAAGTTTGAGTTTGCTGTTAAATTCGTTGCTTCAGCTAATTTTAAAACTTTGCTAATTTCATTACGTGCATTATTTGAATCAGAATAAATCCTATCTATCCTCGCCCACTGGCCTTCTAAAGTGGATTGATAATTTTGATCAAACTGACTTAATTGATTGTCAATCTTATCTGATAAGATTTTCTTATTTTCTTCAGAAAGTGCCTTAGCTTGTTCAACACCATCAGTGATTTCATCCCTGATACCTTGTACCTTACGGTCAAAATCTAAGTCAGCATTCTTGATTTCTTTTTCAAGTCTTGCTTCAAAGATATAGGTCTCATTTTTCACAGCATCACTCACGACATTTCCAATTGCGTTTGCAAGACCTGATTGAAACTGACCGAAACCAATAGACTTCAATTTCTTAGCCATTGGTGAGTAGGTGTACTTAGTGATTTTCTTTCTTACGTCCAAATCGAATGTTTCATGGTAAATACTTACAACATCGAACATCTGAACAGGAACATCACTCTGACCGACCACATCAATTTCAAGGCTATCTTCCATCAAGTCACATAGACTATTTCTGAAATACTGCTGACCATACCTTCTAAGGCTTGCTTCATCCTTGACATCTTGGTCGTTGACTTCTACGACATCCTCATAAATCTGACTGTATTTTTCAAACAGTGGACTATCGACAACCACCTTGTAATGCTTATCGACTGGATTTTCACCTTCACCACGAACGGTTGTCTTAAAAGTAATTCGTGTCTTTAAAGACTTGGTAGATGTCTTATGTTGGTAGCTGGACAAGTTTTTCTTATACATAAAAAGCGATTCATTCTCTGAACCGCCTTTTTTTAATAACCGTACCTGATAACCGTGTCTGACTAAATCACCACCCCACTCACCAAGAATAGAGTGTTTATCCTTGGTCAAGGCTTCCATAGCGTTCGTTGTATCAGTATTGAAGGTATGTCTATCATCAATATCTGAGAAGAACGAGAATGGATTGTCACGAGTGATACTTCCAGCAAATCGACTTAAAGCAGTTGAGCCAGTCTCTCTATCAAGATTGATTGGATTAACGACATAGTAGTTTAACAAGGTCATGACTTGGTTTGCATAGACCTGAATATAGCCATGTTGTTTTTCGATTTCAAAAATAACAAAGTCTTGCTCACCGTGTAGATCATCAGCTGTTAAGAATGTTTCTTCTCTTAATCGTTGCCATAACACATTGTTAGTAGGAAATTTAAACGTTAATTGATAGGTGCTATTTGCTTCTTGTGTGATGTTATCATCGTATGCTGCATTAAGAGGAATATTCCCTTCTGTTAAATAAATCATACTAGATACCTCCAGTTAGGACGAATAGTCACCTTACGTACATTGCCTGTAAATGTCACACCGTTACGACCAACAGGGATTTCAAAGAACCCTCCACGCTTTCTGAGAGTGTTTTGAACCGCTCCATTAGCGTTGAAGATATTTTGTTTTCCTTGTCTGCAGTCAATCGTAGCCTTACCAATGATTGATAAATGCATGGTTTTACGTCCAATAGTCAGTGATACATTTCCATTTCCTTCAATCTCAATAACAGGCTCTGAATAGACCGTACCGACATTATCAATCGTGCCAGCGCTTGATAATACGACTGGTGCGACATTCTTTGGATACCTGAACGGTTGCATGTCTAATTTCACGGATAGTTCCCAACCATACATACCCTTTGGTATGATTTCTGTATCTAGCAAATCGGCATAGAATAATGAATCAGGCTGATAGCTAAATTCCAACTGATTTCCAACTGCTTTGATTTTTTCAACCAAAGTTGCTAAATCAGAAAAGCGCTCAAAGAAAATACGAATAGTTCTTTCGTAGTTCTCATAAGCGCCATCTACTTGATTATAGCTACCATTTGTACCGTATAACTTCATTTGTTCTGAGAAACGAGGGATGGCAGAACGGATTGTTCCAAAGTCTACAACCACACAATTTCTTAAACCAGATGTTGTGAAATCATTTATTTTTAAATAATTCGACATTAAATGCCCTCCCTTCTCATGATATTCCCTTGATATTGGTAAGAACTTTCTGCAATCACTCGTCCATCAAGGTAAGTATTGGTATCTTTATCCAACAAGCGACCTAATAAATTCTCTAAACTTTCTTTCAAACTAACTAATTCTGAAACGACAGCTTGATTATCTCCACCATTATATCCACCGATTGTATAAGAAGTATTCTGATATCCACGGTTGCTACCTTTAATATTGATACTCTGAATTCGTCTAGTTAGGTGAGAAATCTTCGTATCTTCAAAACCAATGCCATTCTCATAATTCGGAATACCTAAACGGTTCATCAAGCTACGAGTTTTACCTGCACGCATAACTTTAGTACCTTGAGGTAGTGGTAGTGTCACATTTCGACCATGTGGAATGAATGACGTACCATCTGGGAGTGTGACCATTTCCTTATAAAGCGATCCTCGTTGGTCATTGACTGTTGCAAGACCACCTGGGTGATTATTAGTACCTTTTGCGTGTTTCTGTGTGAATGTTCTTGTGATAATATCAATAAATTTAACAGCTGGTAAAGATGCCAAACCTCCTAACACGCTACTGATAGCACTTTGGGTGTTGTTTTGAGCTTTAATGCTGATAGGACTGTCCTGCTTAACAGCATTTACTGCATTACTTGCTGAGTTTGCTTCACCTTGTGTCTGATTCGTAGCATTGATATCAATTGGTTTAAATTGATAAGGAGAGTTTACACTTAAACTTGCAGATGCTGATTCTGGACCTGTTAAATCCGTTGCATTAATACCAATTGGAGCTTCTTGTTTTGGAGAGTTGACACTCAATAATGCACTTGCGACTGCACCAGCTGTGTTATCTACTGCATCCAACGACTTGGTTTGTGTAGGTGCTAAATTCCACTCAATTAGTTTATCAATTGAAAGCTGACTGCCATACAAAACATTATTTGGATTGACCTTCAAATCTTTTGTAATTGGAGTGGTTGCATTCCAGGTTGTTAAGGTATCAGTTGAGCGTGAAACAGCATTTCTAAAGTTTTCATCATTAGCAAGCAATTCTTTCTGTTTTGGAGCTAAAGCATCATAATTGGTAAGTGCTTTTGTCGCTTCATCTGCCTTACTCATGATATCAGTATTCTTCAAAAGAAGCTCTTTAACATTAGCAGGCATATCATTCCAAATCTTGAGGTTTTTCTCGCTATCAAAAATAGCTTGCAGACCAGCTTGATTTTGAACAATTAGTTGTTTCTCTTCAAGGGTCATAGTTGACCACTTGCCAGATTCTACAAGAGCTTCTGCAATTGTCACACGAGCATTAGAGTTAATATCGGCTGTTTTAGCAATGAATTGTAGTTGCTCCCAACCTTCTGCAGATTTAGCTGCTTCCCCAATAACTTCCTTAACGTTGGATTTAATTTCAAAATTACCATTCTTGTCAATGTTCCCAACAAGTAAAGACCAAGCATCATTTGCTTCTTTGACTTCCTTACTCATATCGCTGGTATATTTAGCTAGAATACTGTGAGAATTTCCAGCCTTTTCAGATGCTTCTGCTGCCTTCTGTCCAATCGCTTCATAAGATAGACCGTATTCTTCCAAAGCTTTCTTAGCTTCTTCCCAATAGTTCCAGCTTTGACCAGTACGGGCTTTAACTTTTTCATCAAGAGTTTTCATTACTTGGTAATACTTAGTACCTAAAGCTTCCATCGTTTGAGTGTGGTTAGCTTCAAGTTGTTGCATTTTCTTGTTATAAGTCTCTTGATCAATAGCTTTCCCTTCCAACAACTCTTTCAACTCATTCTTAGATGTTTCGTAAAGATTTTTTTCTTCATCCAAGGCTTGTTTTAAAACATCTTTGGTATGTTTTAATTGAGTTTCGTTTAGATTTGCAACCTCTCCATTCAGTGCTTGTAATGCTGCCTTCTGTTGTTCAGCAGATAAGCTCATCATAGAAAGTTTAGCTTTAATCATCTCATTTTGGTTATTCAAGATGATTTCTTTTTCTTCTTGAGAAAACTTGCTCGCATCTCCATTATGACGTTGATAAATCTCATTGATTTGATTCATCATGGCTTCTGTATTAGATACAACCTGACCATTCTTTTCTCTAGCTCTAGCAATATCTTCTTCACTAAGGCCCCATTTAGCACCTAGTTCTTCCATACGTTTGTTGGATTTCTCTGCGCTCTCTGCTACCTCATCATAAAGCTTTTTAAAAGCTCCTGAAACTTTTTCAACATCACCAGCGTGAGTTCCAAAGTTTGCAACTGCAGTAGCTGTTTCATCAACTGTTTTTTGGAAATTTCTTAACTCTCCTCTTGCAGTATCACTTAGTTGTGAACCAAATTCTTCAGTCTTTATTCTCGCTTTATCTTTCTCATTTCCAAGATAGACAAGACCTGCAGTCGCTAAGGCTATACTACCAACTATCAACCCTAAAGGATTTGCAAGAGCACCAAACGCACCAGATAAAGAACCAGCGCTAGTTGAAACACCTGCCATTGCAGTTTCAGCTGCTCCCGCTGAACTTGATAAAGCAGTTAAACCCGCTGGTAGATTTGCAAGATATTTAGCTGAACCACTTAGGAAGCCAATACCTTTTGACAAACCACCAATGGCTTTTACAAAACCACCGATGACTGAGATACCACCACCCAACAACTTCAAAGCAGGGCCTAATGCTGCTGCAAACAATCCCCATTTCAAGATATTTTGTTGTTGCTCTGTCGATAATGAACTGAACTTCTTAGCTAACTCTGATAAATTCTCAATCCATGGTTTTGCTGCATTCAGTCCTTCTCTTAGGGCTTTAATCAATGGACCTCCGAATTCAATAGCGATATCTGTAAGTTGGTTTCTAAACATCTTTAATTGAGACTCAGTAGTCTCATAACGTTTATTTGCTTCATTGGTTAAGGCAGTATTTTCTTTCCAAGCCTGGTTAGAGCGATTTACTGCTGCACTCATTTTATCTGATGATAAAGCTAGAGATTTAAGCATATTCCCTTGTCTAACACCTGTCATGCCTAACTTCATCAAGATAGCATCCATATTTGCGCCTTTTTCACGGGCTGTATTAAGCCCCTTAATAAAGGATTGTAAAGCTTCAGCAGGTTTTTCTTTCCACGCTTGTTGGAATTCTTCCGATGTTGTTCCTGCAACTTTAGCAATCAATGCTAGATCATCTGCTGAGTCCTTAGTAGTCAATGAAACTGCATTACCAATAGCGGTAAGAGTTTGAGTCATGGCAGTACCACCTGCTTCTGCTTCAATACCTACACTACTCATAGCAGTTGCAAGACCTAAGATTTCAGGTGCAGTTAGTCCAGCTAGTTTACCACCTGCCGCTAAACGATTGGCCATCATTACGATGTCTTTTTCAGTTGTGGCAAAGTTGTTACCAAGGTCTACAACGGATGCACCGAACCTTGAATAATCATCTGAACTCAAGCCCATAATATTTGCTACTTTAGCGATTGCAGTTGCAGCTTCTTCAGCGCTCAAGTTGGTTGATTCTCCCATATCAATCATGGTACGTGAGAATTTAAGGATATCTTCTGCCTTAATTCCTAACTGACCTGCAACTTCTGCTACATTTGCAATTTCTACTGCACTAGCTGGTAATTCCTTAGCCATTTGACGAATACCGTCTGATAAGTTTTTGTAAGATACTGTGGCAGTTTCATCTACTGTCTTTTTAACTCCAGCGAACGCTGATTCATAATCGATTGCTGCTTTTACTACAAGACCAGCGCCCGCTACGATTGGAGCAGTAACTCCACGGGTTAAAGCAGAACCAAAACCAGAAACAGTTTGACCCATTTGACTGATTTTATTACCGACTTCCTGTGCGCTTTTTCCAAATTTAGTGAATGCACTATCATCGATATAAGCTCGTCTCATAGATCCAGCTAATTGTTCATAGCGATTTTGTAATTCAGCTACTTTAGCAGCGGTAGCTGTCATACTAGCACTTGCTTCAACTAACTTCTGCTTTTGCTCTGCAGTAGCGGTCGAAACATCTCCAATACTTGCTTTTAATTGGTTATATCGTTCGCTCTGTGAACTCAATACTTTTTGATATGAGTTTAAAGCCGAACCGGTCTGGGATAAAAGACCTTTTAAGTTGCTGACATTATTACCAGCTCCCTTAAAATTGTTTTCCATCGCCTTTAGGGAATTATCAACACCTTTTAAATAAGTTTTCAACCTCCCAACATTTGACTGAAAAGGAGCGACATCTAAGGTTGCTGTGGCGACTAATTCGCCAATGTTACTTGCCATTTAATCTCCTTTCTTTTTTTATCCAAAAAGGAATGGGAAGGCCTTGTCAAGCGTTGTTTCTTCTTCCTCTTTGTTTTCTTTTGTTTCTAAAGCTTGCACCATCAAATCAAAGTCTGATAAACGCATACTTTTAATGTCATGGATTGTATATCCTTGACTCATTAGTGATTGAACCCAAACCAATAAATTATTTTGAGCTTCTTTAGGGCTTAACCCTTTTTCTTCTTTTTTCCCTCTGTGGTCTCTTTTTCTTCCTGTTTTCCACCAAGAGCTGCAAGGTATAAGTCGTTCAAAGTTTCAAGTGTTTCTACACTAGCGCATTTAATATCATTTACTTCAAACTGTTCACCGTACATTTTCACAAACATAGTAAGATATGCTTCATTCAATTCACGATGTTTAATAGGATTTAACAAATCCTCTTTATTTTCATACAAGGCAGTTTGACGTACTTGATGCTCCAATGCTAAAAGGTTATCTTCAACATTTACATAGTCTTTAGAAAATTCCTTCAAAACACCTGCTTTT
>ENA-OWMY01000534-OWMY01000534.1-metagenome-genome-assembly--contig:-NODE-534-length-11463-cov-3.742111_pt1 | contig 11463 bp, 10 predicted proteins | sample MGYA00245358_ERZ651122 | MGnify/ENA primary metagenome ERZ651122 (study PRJEB26857, sample SAMEA4031752) | metagenome | biome: human; feature: oral; material: saliva | place: Philippines | collected 2014...
TTTTTTCTTCACGAGAATGGCACTTTTTTCCCCGCTGAATAAGAGGAATATTTGCGATAAGGTGAAGGGCTTGCGTATCTCTTCGGAGAGGCATATCGGGGAGCTGGGCGTGCGATGCCTTAGCAGAATAAATAGAGGGCAGGACTCTCGGCGACAGTCTCCTTATAGTGCTTTGCGGAGCGAGGTGCGGAGGAGGGGAAAAGTAAGCGCCCCAGTCGGTAGCAGGACTACCGGCTGGGGCGCTTCGTTGGGCGGGGGAGAAGGATGGGCTACTTCTCGCGAATGAAGATGTTGATGGGCGTACCGGAGAAGTCCCAGTGCGCACGGATCTGATTCTCGAGGAAGCGGCGATAAGGCTCCTTGACCCACTGGGGGAGGTTCGCGAAGAAGGCGAAGCTGGGCACCGCTGTGGGGAGCTGCATGACGTACTTGATCTTGATGTACTTGCCCTTGGTGGCAGGAGGAGGCGTGGCCTCGATGATGGGAAGCATAACTTCGTTGAGCTTCGAGGTGGGGATGCGCTTGCTGCGACGCTCGTAGACCTGCTGGACTTCCTCGAGGACCTTGAAGATACGCTGCTTCGTCAGGGCCGAGATGAAGATGATGGGGAAGTCGGTGAAGGGAGCCAGACGCTCGCGGATAGCGTTCTCAAAGGTCTTGATGACGGCATTGCTCTTGTCCTCGACGAGGTCCCACTTATTCACGCAGACGATGAGCCCCTTGCTATTCTTCTGGATGAGCGAGAAGATATTGAGGTCCTGGCTCTCGATACCGCGGGTGGCGTCGAGCATAAGGATACAGACGTCGGAGTTCTCAATAGCGCGGATGGAGCGAATGACCGAGTAGTACTCGAGATCTTCGTTGACCTTGCCACGCTTGCGGATACCAGCGGTATCGACGAGGTAGAAGTTCATGCCGAACTTCGTGTAGTGCGTGTAGATCGAGTCGCGCGTGGTGCCTGCTACGTTGGTGACGATGTTGCGCTCCTCACCGATGAAGGCATTGACGAGCGAAGACTTACCTGCGTTGGGTCGGCCGACGATAGCGATACGTGGAGCATCGAGGGTCTCGTCGACGTATTCGCCTTCGGGGAGGTTCTTCGTGATGGCATCGAGGAGGTCACCCGTACCGCTACCGCTGACAGCGGAGATAGGCATAGGATCACCGAGGCCGAAGCTGTAGAACTCCGCCGCCTCGTAGTGCTGGGCGAAGTTGTCCGCCTTGTTCGCCACGAGGAGGACGGGCTTCTTCGTGCGGCGGAGCTTGGCAGCGACCTCATCATCGAGGTCGGTGATGCCGCTCTCGACGTCGACGACGAAGAGGATGACATCGGCTTCCTCCATAGCGATCTCTACCTGCTTGTTGATCTCGCCTTCGAAGATATCTTCGCTACCTACTACCCAACCGCCGGTGTCGACGATGGAGAACTCGCGGTCGAGCCATGATACCTTGCCGTACTGGCGGTCACGGGTCGTACCTGCCTCTTCGCTGACGATGGCCCCACGGGTCTGCGTCAAGCGGTTGAAGAGGGTGGACTTCCCTACGTTGGGGCGCCCTACTATTGCTACTAAATGACTCATATCTGATGCTGTGATTGGTGGGTGAGGCTTACCGCTCTTAGTCGAGGCGGTAGCCGTAGGCGCGGAGGATCTTGTCGCGATTGCGCCAGTCCTTCTCTACCTTGACAAAGAGCTCGAGGAAGATCTTCTTCTCGAAGAATCGCTCCATGTCGCGACGTGCCATCGTGCCGACCTTCTTGATGGCGACACCACGGTGGCCGATGATGATGCCCTTCTGGCTGTCGCGCTCGACGACGATGAGGGCCTGGATGTGGATGCGCTCGTCCTCTTCCTTGAAGGATTCGACGACGACTTCGACGGAGTAGGGGATCTCCTTCTTATAGTAGAGGAGGACCTTCTCACGGATGATCTCGGTGACGAAGAAGCGCGCGGGGCGGTCGGTCAGTGCATCCTTCTCGAAGTAGGGAGGAGAGGGGGGGATGAGGCTCTCGATGCGCTTCTTCAGGGGCTGGACATTGAAGTTGTTGAGCGCAGAGATGGGGATGATCTCCGCCTGAGGAAGCTCCTTGTGCCAGCGCTCCACGAGCTCGACGAGCTTGTCCTGGGTCGTGAGGTCTACCTTATTAATAAGGAGGAGTACGGGGCACTTGACCCCACGGACGCGCTCGAGGAAGAACTCATTCTTATCGGCCGTCTCGACCGTGTCGGTGACGTAGAGAAGGACGTCAGCATCACCGAGAGCCGACTCGGAGAACTCGAGCATGCTCTCCTGGAGCTTGTAGTTCGGGCGCAGTACCCCAGGGGTATCGCTGTAGACGATCTGCAGCTCGGGGGTATTGACGATGCCCATGATGCGGTGACGCGTCGTCTGGGCCTTGGAGGTGATGATCGATACGCGCTCGCCGACCAGGAGGTTCATCAGGGTGGACTTCCCTACGTTGGGGTTGCCCACGATATTGACGAAGCCTGATCGGTGCGTGACTTCTTGTTTGTCTTCCATCGTCCGGAGTATGGAGGGGTAGGAATGAAAGACCTTGCCCGTCCTCTCCCAGCGAAGGGAAGAGTGGCAGGCAAGGTCTGTCGTATGGGGAGATTAGTTCTTGGGATCGTAAGCCCACTTGACGTAGACTGCACCCCAGGTGAAGCCTGCGCCGAAGGACGTGAGGATGAGGTTGTCACCCTTCTTGAGCTGCTTCTCGAACTCCCAGATGCAGAGGGGGATCGTAGCCGAGCTGGTGTTGCCTCGGTACTCGATGTTGATCATCACGCGATCCATAGGTACCTGCATCTCACGCGCTACAGCGTCGATGATACGGAGGTTAGCCTGGTGGGGGACGACCCAAGCGATGTCGTCATAGCTGAGTCCGTTGCGCTCCATGATGGTGCGGCAGCTGGAGGACATACCCTTGACAGCCTGCTTGAAGACGGCAGCACCCTCCTGATAGACGTAGTGCTCACGGCGATCAACCGTCTCGTGGGAGGCAGGGCTGGCCGAGCCACCGGACTTCATGATGAGGTTGGTGCGACCCGTACCATCCGTGCGGAAGTAAGAGTCGAGTACACCTTCGTTCTCCTCAGTAGGCTCGAGGAGTACGCAAGCAGCGCCGTCGCCGAAGAGCGGGCACGTAGCGCGGTCGGTGTAGTCGGTGATGGCGGTCATCTTCTCAGCGGCAAGCACGATGATGCGCTTGTAGCGGCCTGAGCGGATGTAGTTAGCTCCAGCTTCGAGAGCATAGATGAAGCTGGGACAAGCAGCCTGCATGTCGAAGGTAAAGGCGTTGATACAGCCCGTCTCGAAGGCTACGATAGATGCCGTCGTGGGGAAGTGGTAGTCAGCCGTATTCGTAGCCAAGATGATCCCGTCGATGGTGGCGGGGTCAATGTTGTTGCGGGAGAAGAGATCCTTGACGGCTTCGATGCCGAGGAAGGAAGCACCCTTCGTGGGGTCCTTGAGGATGCGACGCTCGCGGATCCCGACACGGGTCATGATCCACTCGTTGTTGGTATCGACCATCTTCTCGAGGTCGGCATTGGTTATCTTATCTTCAGGGAGATACCCTCCGACAGCCGTGATGGCTGCGTTGATGATACTCATAGGTTAGTTGGATATACTGATGTAGATTAATTTCAATCGCCTTAGCTTGTCGCTCACGAAGTTACAAAAAAAGCCCCAAAGGGGATACCTTGGGGCTTTTCTTTGTGTTGGCTAAGCGGGGCTATTAAGCCTGCTCGATGGCGAGCTTACCGCGGTAGTAACCGCACTCACCACATACCGTGTGGTAGATGTGCCATGCACCGCAGTTAGCGCACTTTGCGAGCGTAGGCATAGCTGCCTTATCATGAGTACGGCGCTTAGCGGTACGCGTCTTGGACTGTCTTCTTTTAGGATGTGCCATAAATCTTATTTTGTTTTAATTACTAATCTCGCTTGAGAGCCTTGAGTGCAGCCCAGCGCTCGTCGATCCCCTCATCATCGAGGGTGGGGGCGGGGCCTTCGGCTTCGTCGCGCACTTCGTCGGTAGAGACGCGGGCATAGGCCGACATCATCTCCTCGTTGCACTCGCCCTCGAGATGCATTCGCTGTAGGGGAAGGCTCAGGATGATATCCTCATAGAGGACCCACTCCAGGTCGAGCACCCCATCTTGCTCAGAGACGACGAGGATCTCGTCCTTCTCCTCAAGGGCTTCATTGCCGAACTTGACTATAAGCTCGCGCTCGGACTCTACATCTATATCTACGGGGTCAAGGCAGCGATCACAGTCGACCACCACATAGCCCTCATAGTAGAGGTCCAAGCTAAAGACGTCTCCCGTACGGCGCAGGCGTAGGTCGACATCGACCTCACCGCCGTGTACGCTACCCTCCGATAGGCGCTCGAAGTAGCTGTCCTCGAGGAGCCAGGTGTACTCGTGATCGCCCTCCGGGAGACTCCGTAGATTGATCTTGTACTGGTCGGTATGCATGGGTGACTCTTAAACTATGCGTAAAAATCTGCGCAAAGATACACAAAAGCCCCCATTCCCACAATTAAAAAGTGAGCAATGTTTGCCAGCTCTTGAGTGGAGCAGGCTATGCGGGGGCGATGACTAAGGGAGGAGACCGCGGGAGCGCCCGTCGGCGATGGTCTCGCGAAGCCCTTCCTCAAGGTTCTTGCTTGGGGTGAAGCCCAGAGCAAAGAGTGGTGAGGGATCGCAGCGCCAGTTGCGCTGTGCGAGGATCGGGTACTTGTCCCGATTGAGTGGTGTCGTCTGCCCCGTGATAGCTGCTCGGAGCGAGCCGAAGAGGCAGGTGAGGCGCACCAGTGGCAGAGGGATACGTATATGGAATACGTGCTTGCGACCCAGCAGACGCTGAGCCAGATGACCGAACTCTCGGTCGGTATAGGTGTCGCCGTCGGCTACGATATAGCGCTGACCGCGGGCACGCTCATCGCGCAGGACAAAGAGGGCAGCTCGGGCAACATCCCCGCCATAGACGAAGGTCAGGTACTGCTTGCGCAGGCCGGACATCGCATTGATGCCACGGGCGATGCTCTGTAGGGCGATGAGGTAATCCTTGTCTCCTGGGCCATAGACGCCTGTGGGGAGGAGGATCGTGAAGGGGATACCCGACTGCTCGGTGTAGTGCTCTGCGAGGCATTTACTACGGCCGTAGCGGGTATTGGGCTTCTGAGGGAGCTCGGCATGCAGGGCTTCGTCGGGGCCAGCTACATTGCCGTAGCTACTGAGGCTACTCATCAGGACGAAGCGCTTGGGGGGCTCCGAGAGACGGCTGAGTGCGTGGAGCAGTCGGCGCGTATGCTCGGCGTTGACCTCTGCGAACTCCTCGAGGCGGGCGGTCTTCGTGATGCCCGCATTGTGGATGACGTAGTCCCACTGGGGACCGCCTTCCTCTAAGGGACGGACCGAGTCGAGAGCAGTGAAGAGCTGTTCCTCATCATAGTAGTCGACTTCAAGCAGCTTGACCCCTTGCTTCTCAAGGCGGGTCTTGTCACTGTCCTTACGTACAGCGGCCCATACCTCGTAGCCCGCTTCGAGGGCTTGGCGGACGAGGTGGCTGCCGATGAAGCCAGAGGCTCCGGTGATGAGTAGACGCTCCATGGTGATCGTGTCGGTCGTGTGGGCTTAGAAGATGGAGAAGTGCACGTAGCGCTTGGGGTTCTCCTGCAGGTCACGCATGAGACGGTCTGCACTGCCTACGAGGCTGTCGAGGCGGTTGTAGAGCGAGGGATCGTTGAGGAGAAGACCTGCGGTATTGTCCTTGCCACGGAGCTGCTGGGATACCATCTGAAGCTGAGCCGTCGTCTCCTGAAGGCTGAGCATCAGCGAGTCAAGGCGCATCGAGGAGAGCTGACCAGAGAAGTTCGCAAGGTTGGAGCTCATGTGCCCGACGTTGTCGAGGACGGGGCCAAGGCTGCGGCTCGTGCGGTTCAGCCCAGCCATCATGCCGTGCAGCTGCTGTGTAGAGGCACTCAGCCCGTAGAGCATGCTGTCGATGCTCTTGTCGTTGAGCAGGGCATTCAGGCGCTCCAGCGTGTTGGTGATCGTGGGCATCATCCCTGCGATGGCGGGGAGGATCTTCTCAGAGACGGAGGATAGGAGTCCGTCGCCTGCGTCTTGGCTGGCGATGGTATCCCCCTCGCTGAGGTAGGTCTGGCTCTGGGGATTGATGACGAGTACAAGCTCAGCGCTCCCGAGAGGATTCGACTTGATCTTCAGCTGACTCCCTACGGGGATGCGCATATCGTCATCGAGCGCCAGCTCGAGCGTAGCGCCATAGCCACGGCTGTAGTCGAAGGCTACCGAGCGGACGTTGCCCACCTTGAAGCCACTGGCTTCGACGGGAGCTGCTGCGGAGATGCCGCTGAGGTTGTCGAAGTGGGCGTAGTAGGTCGAGGTCTTCTTAAAGACTTCGATACCCTTGAGGAAGTTGACCCCGATGTAGCCGAGGGCAACAGCGACGATGGCCAGCAGGCCGATCTGTACCTCTTTCTTTATCTTCATATGTATCTTATTTCTATATATGCTCTGTGATAGGGGGCTTAGAGGCGTGTCTTGCCTCGGTAGCGTGCGATGTAGGCATCGCGGTAAGTGCGGGGGAGGGCACGAAGCTGCTTCTGTGCTTCGGCCTTCGAGCTCGTGGGAGCGAGTAGATAGATGTACGCACGCCCGACCTTCACTCGCTCTACTGCGGTGGGGAGCTTGCGGAAGCGCGCATCTTTCGTGTCGATCTTATCGGGGCTGGAGAGGAACTGGACACGGTACGTGATCCCTGATTCGGAGGCCTTCGCATCGCTCTCCTTCTTGGTCTGCTCCTGCTTGCGCTCCGTCGTCTTCTCCTTGCTACGCTCACGACTCTTGTTCATCGCACGCTCGACCTCTGCGCGGGCACTGGTGTCCTTGTCTGCGGTAGGCTCTTCAGCGGTCTCGTCGCTAACAGTAGCGGTCTCTTCCTTCTTCGTCTCGGTGCTGTCGGCCTCCTTGCTGTCCTGGGTCTTCGTGCTCTTGCCACGATAGCTGCGGTAGTAAGAGCTGAAGCCTGCAGCGATGGCTGAGGCGAGTGACTGCTGGCCTGCTGCGCTGAGCATGAAGGAGGCTTCGTTGGCATTCGAGAGGAAGCCGATCTCGGTGAGGATGCTGGGCATAGCCGACTGGCTCAGTACCCAGAGGATGTCCTGACGGACGCCACGGCTGTAGCGTCCTGCGGAGCGGTACTGGCGCTGGATCTTGTTTGCCAGCTCGATGCTCTTATTGAAGTAAGCATCTTGCATGAGGTCAAACATGATATAGCTCTCCGTCGACGTCGGGTCGAAGCCCTTGTAAGTCGTCTTATAGTTGCTCTCGAGGAGCATCGCCTTGTTCTCGCGCATCGCCACGCTGAGGTTGTTGGCGAACTTCGCGATCCCCAGCACATAGGTCTCCGTACCGTGGACGTCCTTCGACGGTGCGCTGTTGACGTGGATGCTGAGCATGAGGGAGGCCTTGTGCTTATTGGCAAAGTCTGCACGGGCCTGCAGACCGACGAAGACGTCGGTGCTACGCGTATAGAGTACACGGACCTCGGGGTGCGCTGCCTGGATCTTCGCCCCGACGAGCTTAGCTACCGCGAGGGTGATATCCTTCTCCTTGCCACCATTCCCTACGGTACCCGAGTCCTTCCCCCCGTGACCGGCGTCGATGACGACAGTGAAGAGGCGCTGGGCTTGCATCCCGAGGGGAGCAAGAGCGAGACAGAGGAGGAGCGTAAGTATCGAGGCGCGGATGTAGCGTGTAGCGTGGATCTCAGCGAGCGGCATATGCTTGGGAGGAGCCGTATAGGCTCTACGAACAATGATTTATTTAATAACGCAAAGATACAACGCTTTTGTAAAAGGGGGCTTGTATCCTCGTAGAGATAATACGAGACCCCTCCCTCACGCCGGTTGCAGTCGTGAGGGAGGGGCCTTCTTCGTTGTGGGCACGCGTAGTGCGCTCTACTATTATATAGCGAGGATGTAGCGCAGGATGAGGAGTGCCGAGACGATGTAGAGGGTGATGGAGACCTGACGCCACTGGCCGCTGAGGAGCTTGACCAGCGTGTAGGAGATGAGCCCGAGGGCCATCCCTTCGGCGATGTTGTAGGTCAGCACCATCGTCAGTACGGTGATGAAGCTGGGCAGTGCCTCGGAGATATCCATGAGGTCGATATCCTGGATAGAGCTCAGCATCAGCACACCTACCAGCACGAGAGCACCCGTCGTGGCTGCGGAGGGGATGAGCAGGAAGAGGGGGGAGAGGAAGAGTGCCAGGATGAAGAGCACAGCTGTAGACAGTGCGGTCATACCCGTGCGACCGCCCTCGGCGATACCTGCACCGCTCTCTACGAAGGTCGTCACGGTCGACGTGCCGCAGACAGCACCGAAGGAGGTGGCCAGAGCGTCAGCCATCATCGCCTGCTTGATGTTCTTCACGTTGCCTTCGCTGTCCATCATCTCAGTCTTAGCGGCAGCACCGATGAGCGTACCCACGGTGTTGAAGATATCCATGAAGACCAGAGCGAAGATCGTGAGCGCCATATCCATGTTGAGCAGCGCCTTGAAGTCGAACTGCAGGAACGTAGGAGCCAGCGAGCGGGGTAGAGAGACGGGGATGAAGCTATCGGGGATCTGTGTCACGCCGAGAGGGATACCGATGATCGTGCAGAGGACGATGCTGTAGAAGAGCGCACCACGCACACGCAGCGTCATCAGGACACCGCTGAGGATGATACCGATGACGGCGAGGATAGCCGTAGGGGTGAAGGGGCCGAGGGCTACGAAGGTAGCTTCGTTGGCGACGATGACCCCAGCATTCTTCAGCCCGATGAAGGCGATGAAGAAGCCGATACCTGCCGAGATAGCGAAGCGGAGGTTCTTCGGGATACAGCGGACGATCTGCTCACGGATGTTGAAGGCGGTGAGCAGGATGAAGATGATCCCTTCGACGAAGACGGCTGCCAGACCTGCCTGCCAGCTGTAGCCCATGCCCATGACGAGGGTGAAGGCGAAGAAGGCATTGATACCCATGCTGGGAGCCTGGGCGAAGGGCAGCTTAGCTAAGAAGGCGATGAGGAGCGTACCGACGGCCGATGCTAGGGCGGTAGCGGTGAAGACGGCGCCCTTGTCCATACCTGCAGTGCTGAGGATGTCGGGGTTGACCGCGAGGATATAGCTCATCGTGAGGAAGGTCGTCAGGCCTGCCAGAAGCTCGGTGCGGAGCTTGTACTTCGTGGGGTCAAAGCCCACAAGACGATAGAGTGCTTGCATTAGAGTGTGCGGGGGCTTAGAAGGTCCACTTGATGGCCAGCGTGGGGTTCACGACGGTCTTGTCCAGTACAGCGAAGTTGCTGCTGATCTCCCATTCGGTACCGATGCTGAGGTTGAACTTGGGGTTGATCCCCTCGAACTTATTCAGGTTCACCCACAGCTGCGGCTCGGTGATGAAGATGATATTGTTCTTGCCCGTGACGAGATGACGGTCGCCCCAGAGGTCAGCGAAGCCCAGGAAGGAGAGCTTACCACCTGCCATGTGCAGGTACCACGTACTCGTCAGCTGGAAGGAGTGGGGTCTATCCTGACGTGCCAGATACTTATACATCGGCGTGAAGGTGAAGCCTGCCTGATAGTCCGCTTGGTTCCACGCGTAGGTCAGACCTGCGAGGTAGGCATTCTTATAGGAGAACTGGTTGCTCAGCCCGCCGTCGTACTCGATATGCAGGGCCAGAGGGAGCTTGCCGAGGCTGAACTCACGAGAGATCTCCCAGTAGGCCGAGGTGATGCCTTCGCGCTGATAGTTCATATCGACGAAGAAGAAGGTATTCCCCCAGCTATCGGGGCGGAAGAGCTCCACGGTCGTGGTGAGCTTGGGACGCTCGGGCTGGTCCTTGCTGTAGAGCTGGCGCCCGAAGTCGTAGTGGAGCTGAATGTTTTGTGCTTGTGCTCCGAGGGTAGTCAGGAGGAGTACAAGCGCGATACGATAAAGCTGTCGCATGGATGGATTATTGTGAGAGTTAAGTTAGTGCTTCGTAGTAGGCTCCTCGCGGTCCTCCTTGCGCTCGGGGAGGAGCAGGTTCAGCAGGACGGCGATGACAGCCGAGAGCCCGATACCCGAGAGGGAGAAGTTGCCGAAGGAGAGTGCGGCACCCCCGATACCCGTGGTGAGGGTGACGGAGATGATGACCACGTTGCGCGACGAGGCGAGGTTCACACGGCTATGCAGGAGGCTCGAGATACCTGCGCCAGCGATCGTGCCGAAGAGCAGGAGCATGATCCCACCGAGGATAGCCTGGTCGATGCTGCGCAGAAGGGCGCTGACCTTCCCGATGAGGGAGAAGAGCACGCCCGTGACGGCTGCGATACGGAAGACCAGCGGGTCGGTGACCTTCGTCAGCGACATGGCACCCGTGACCTCAGAGTAGGTCGTCACAGGAGGCCCCCCGACGAGTGAGGCGAAGAGGCAGGCGATGCCGTCGCCGAGCATCGTGCGGTGCAGGCCGGGGTCCTTGACGAAGTTCTTCCCTGCCACGTTATTCACCACATACACGTCACCGATATGCTCGATGACGGGGGCGATGGCCACGGGGATCATAAAGAGGATGGGGGCAAAGGAGAAGTTCTCGGGGAGCGTGATCTTAGGGAGGCTGAGCCGAGAGGCCTCAGCGATGGGCCTTAGATCGACCTCGAAGAAGATGAGGTCAGCGATATAGCCCACGACGATACCGAGGAAGATGGGGATGAGCTTCGTGATCCCTCGGCCGTAGAGCGTGACGATGATCGCCGTAGCGAGCGAGATGACCGCCAGAGGCCAGTTCGTCGCCGCCATCTTCACGGCGGAGTCCGAGAGGGAGAGCCCGATGAGCATGATGATAGGGCCGATGACGACCGGAGGGAAGAGGCGGGAGATGAAGCGCAGGCCGAAGAGACGGATCAGGAGCGACATCACGAAGTACACGGCACTCACTCCGATACAGCCGAAGAGCGCGCCGCTGAGTCCGTAGAGCTCTGTGGCTTTGATGATCGGTGCGATGAAGGCGAAGCTACTGCCGAGGAAGATGGGTACCTTGCCCTTGGTCACGAGGTGGAAGAGGAGGGTGCCGATACCAGCTGAGAAGAGGGCGGTCGACGGGTCGAGCCCGACGAGGATAGGTACGAGGACCGTGGCTCCGAAGGCAACGAATAGGTACTGGGCGCCAGCGATCCCCTTGCGCAGGGGGCTGAGCGGGGTGGTGTCAGAGGTCATGATTTTCTCAAGGAGGGAGTGTGATTACGCTCACAAAAGTAGCTAATCTCTTCGCTATATAGAGTACCCCAATCATTGATTGCGCAAACTCTCTCCATAGTAGAGTGCTAAGGTATCGCCTGCCCAGCTCCACGATATACCTCTCCGAAGAGATACACAAGCCCTTCGCCTTATCGCGAGTATTCCT
>ENA-OWMY01000541-OWMY01000541.1-metagenome-genome-assembly--contig:-NODE-541-length-11360-cov-7.572490_pt1 | contig 11360 bp, 5 predicted proteins | sample MGYA00245358_ERZ651122 | MGnify/ENA primary metagenome ERZ651122 (study PRJEB26857, sample SAMEA4031752) | metagenome | biome: human; feature: oral; material: saliva | place: Philippines | collected 2014 | study...
GGATATTTACCAGTTGGTTGAAATCATTGCTAGTCTACCTCAAGTTGATGAGAAGAGACTTTCTAGCTATGGTGCTTCTCAAGGTGGGGCTTTAGCCTTGGTTGCAGCAGCGCTTAACCCACGTATTGAACGAACAGTAGCTATCTATCCATTCTTGTCAGATTTTAGACGTGTTCTAGAGATTGGTAATACTAGTGAAGCCTATGATGAATTGTTTCGATACTTTAAGTTTCACGATCCTTTCCATGAGACAGAAGAAGAAATTATGGCAACCCTTGCCTATATCGATGTGAAAAATCTTGCCCATCGAATCAAGGGTGAGGTCAAGATGATTACAGGTTTGGATGACGATGTTTGCTATCCAATTACACAGTTTGCCATCTATAACCGTTTGACCTGTGAAAAGGATTATCGTATCATGCCAGAATACGCTCATGAAGCCATGAATGTTTTTGTAAATGATCAAGTTTATAACTGGCTATGTGGTAGTGAGATTCCTTTTAAGTATGTAAAATAATGAATGAGAGAGCTCAGTAGCTCTCTTTTTATAATTTTAATAGCTGGAAAGAAGTGAGGAATAGGTTTTCACTTATTTACAAATTATTGTTTATTTTATGGCTAGAATTGTATGGGAAGTTACTAATAGTTCTTCAACTCAAATTTCTACATAAGCAAGAACATATATTAAATTATATATATCTATATCTCGAAATGCCGTTCTTTTTTATGTTTTAAAATAATTTGATGAATGAAATTTATATCCAATAATTGCAAGCGATTCCAGCTTGTGTTATACTGTAAGAGTAAGTTTGAAACTTAAAGAAATAATATATATTTAAAACAGATTATATATTATGAGTCGTGTAGTAGGAAGGAGGATGAAGCTGCAGGACTTATTAAGTTATTTTGAATTCACATGCACAAATTAACTTTGAAAGTTAAAGTGAGGTAATATATGTTTGTACGTTTAAAAGGTTTAGGAAAGTTCCGTAAATCCAAAGCTTATGGTTTGGTTGGTTGCTTGACATTATTCGCAGTGCTTGGTTTAGCTGCACCAGAGTTACCAGTTATTGGCGGTGGAGTTGCTTATGCTGATGTTATTCAGGGTGGTAACGATATAAAAGATGTGGAAGTTCATAGCGATGCTGCTAATGGTGTAGCGATGACTTATACCATCTATGATAGTGGTAATAGTGGTCAACAAACAGCATCAGGTAGCGGAGTATTTGTTGCACCAAATGTGATGGTGACTGTTGCTCATAATTACTACGATAAAAAAACTGAAGATGGCTCTGCGGTTTTACGTGGTGGCGATTCTGCTAAAAGTTATGTCGTGATGAATTCAGATACGGAGAAAATAAATAAAGTTCCTACGTCAGGTAGTACTGAAGCTGTAGCTAAAGAGTCTATTCATGCATATAATGAAAAGGATTTTGGAAAGTCTTACGGTAATGACTTGGCAGTTGTTGTAACTAATAAAACTGTTGAAGCTATGACAAATGGAGAGGATTCACCAAGAGAGCTAAGTAAGACTGAGGTAGCTACAGGTGATTCGATTCGAATGGTTGGCTATCCCAATGATTTTTCAACCTCTAATCTAAGTGAAGAAAACAGAAATCGACTAAAAGATGGAAAACCTTATGAAGTTGAAGGGAAAGTAAGTACTCTTAATAAAGAAAATGGTGCTGTTACTTACCATACGTCTGCTTTAGGTGGTTTTTCAGGTGCTCCTTTATTTAATGATAAAGGAGAAGTAGTTGGTATCCATCAACACGGAACAAATACTGCTAGTGAAGTAGAAGCTAATCGTATCGGTGGTGGTACTGTCTTTACGGAAAAACATAAAGAGTGGATTCGTTCTATGGTGGATAGATATGCAATCACGGGCTGGTACCTAGATGGAACGACTCGCTACTATTATGACGAAAATCATAAAGCTCTAAAGAGTGTTGAAAAAGAAATTGATGGTGCGCGCTATCGTTTCAATGATAGAGGTCAAGCAACCTTATTAAGTGGAGTTGAAAAAGGTCGGGTTCTTCTTCGTCTGGAAGATGTGAAGGGCAATCGCTTGATTGCAGATAAGGTGGTGCAAACAGGAGAAGTTAACTCACCAATCGTATTCAATTTACGACAAGATTCAGACTTTAATCGATTAGTAGGAGATTCTCCTAATGCTAAGATAGTGTCTTATAATAATCTTTCTATCAATAAGTTAGTCACGGATACTAGTTGGTCTGGTGATTATGTAAGTAAAGTAGCTCTAGGAAATACGGTTATTAAAGCTGTGTTAGACTCAGTAGCTCCAAAAACTGATTTTGCTCGTACGGAGGTTGGGAAAGTTGATTTAAGTGGAACTGCAAACTTACCAAAACCAAGTGAAATAGTAAAAAATGCACCAAATGGAGAACAAAATTTCCAAGCAACCACACATATCTTAACACCTGATGGAACAGGTTCGGCAACATTAATTGCCCCTAATTTGTTATTAACTGTAGCACATAACTTTTTAACAGTTAATGGTTCTAAGGTTGTTACAAAATCAGGAAAAGAGAATACAGTTTACAAAGCTACGTTACCAAATGGAACTTCTATCAATTTTTCTGATGAAGAAATTGCTTATTGGAACAAAGCAGAGTCTGTTTTTGGATTTAAAAATGATTTAGCTCTTGTTCGATTAAAAGAAGTAGTAAAAGGAGTAACTCCTGTAGAAGTTGTGAAGCAATCTGCAAAAGTTGCAGAAGGAAATTCGGTTTCAGTTTATGGTTTCCCAGATAACAAGTTAAGTCCAGTATTAGATAGTAAAGTAGTAGGAACTACTGACTTCGGTTCTGGAATAGAAGGTATTAGTTACGGAGGTACTAAACCTGGAGCATCTGGTGGTGGACTATACAATGATAAAGGTGTATTAATTGGAGTTCATCAAAATGGTGTTGTCGGTGATCGAAGCGGTGGTTTAGTTTTATCAAAAGAACAATTAGATTGGGTTCGTTCCTATATTGAAGGTCAACCAAAAGCCCCTGTTTATGTGAAAGATAAAGAAGTAGCATCACCTAAACAGGATTTGGATAAGGAACTAGCTGAAAAATTGGCTTCAGCAACTGACAATGGAGTTGAAGTTAACAAAGAAAGCTTGAAAAAAGAGACACCAACTGACCAAGGAGGAAATTCTGAAAATATTCCAGCAGAGCCCAATGCAGGAAGAGGAGACAAAACAGAGAATCTTCCAGAAGAAACTGAAAGTACAGATGACACTGTTCTTCCTCCACGTGATTACTTTGCTAGAGATTTGAAGAATGTTAAAACAGTATTTGAAAAAGAAGACCTTGCTACGAATGCTGGAAATGGGCAAAGAGTTGATTTAGCAGAAGAATTAGATAAGTTAAAACATCTTCAAAATGCGACTATTCATATGGAGTTTAAACCAGATGCCAACGCTCCGCAATTCTATAATCTCTTTTCTGTATCAAGTGATAAGAATAGAGACGAATATTTCAGTATGTCTGTTAATAAAGGTACTGCAATGGTCGAAGCACGAGGAGCTGATGGAAATCATTTTTACGGAAGTTACTCAGATGCACCACTTAAAGTAAAACCTGGTCAATGGAATTCAGTTACTTTCACGGTGGAAAGACCGAAAGCAGATCAACCAAATGGACAAGTTCGTCTATATGTAAATGGTGTATTATCTAGAACGAATACGAAATCTGGTCGTTTTATTAAAGATATGCCAGATGTTAATAAGATTCAGATTGGTGCTACTAGAAGAGCGAATCAAACAATGTGGGGATCAAATCTTCAGGTCCGTAATCTAACCGTATATGATCGTGCTTTAACTCCTGAAGAAGTTAAAACGCGTAGTCAGTTATTTGAGCGGGCAGATTTAGTCAAAAAGTTACCTGAAGGTGCTCAAGTCACTGACAAAAAAGATGTTTTTGAAAGTGGGAGAAATAACCAGCCAAATAGTGAAGGAATTAAAAGTTATCGAATTCCAGCTTTGCTGAAAACGGATAAGGGAACCTTGCTTGCTGCTGGAGATGAACGCCGTTTACATCATCTTGATTATGGTGATATCGGTATGGTAGTCCGTCGTAGTCAAGATAATGGACAGACTTGGGGAGATAAAATTACGATTTCTAACCTTCGTGACAATCCAGAAGCCAAGGATGCAGCTGCACCATCGCCCCTTAATATTGATATGGTTTTGGTTCAAGATCCAACAACCAAACGAATTTTTTCAGTTTATGATATGTTACCAGAAGGGCGAGCAGTTTTTGGTATGCCAGATCACCCAGAAAAGGCTTATGAACAGATAGGAGATAAAACCTATCAGATCCTCTACAAGCAAGGCGAGACAGAACATTATACTCTAAGAGAGAATGGGGAGATTTTCAATTCACAAAACCAAAAAACAAACTACCGAGTTGTAGTAAATCCGACAGAGGCTGGATATAGAGATAAAGGAAATCTTTATAAAGATAAAGAACTGGTTGGAAATATCTACTTTAAGTCAAGTGATAAAAATCCATTTAGAGTAGCCAATACTAGCTATTTGTGGATGTCTTATAGTGATGATGATGGACAGACTTGGTCTGCACCGAAAGATATTACACCAGGTATTCGTCAAGATTGGATGAAATTCCTTGGAACAGGTCCTGGAACGGGTATTGTATTACGTACAGGTGAGCATAAGGGGCGGATATTAGTGCCTGCCTACACCACAAACAATATTTCGCATTTAGGTGGATCTCAATCTTCTCGGTTGATTTACTCAGATGATCATGGAGTAACTTGGCATGCTGGAGAAGCACCGAATGATAATCGACCTGTAGGAAATGGAGTTATTCATTCATCTACGATGAATAATGGTGGTGCACAAAATACAGAATCAACTGTTCTCCAATTAAATAATGGCGATGTCAAACTCTTCATGCGTGGTTTAACTGGAGACCTTCAGGTTGCTACTAGTAAAGATGGTGGCGTTACTTGGGAGAAAACAATCAAACGTTATCCAGAAGTGAAAGATGCCTACGTTCAAATGTCAGCTATTCATACGATGCATGATGGGAAAGAATATGTTCTTCTTAGCAATGCTGCTGGACCAGGACGTGAACGAAAAGATGGTTTGGTTCATTTGGCACGTGTTGAAAAGAATGGCGAGTTAACTTGGTTGAAGCATAATCTGATTCAAGGTGGGGAATTTGCTTATAATTCACTGCAAGAATTGGGGAACGGTGAGTATGGTTTGTTATACGAACACAGGGAAAATGGTCAAAACTACTATACCCTATCGTATAAAAAATTCAATTGGGATTTTGTGAGCAAAGATTTTCTTTCCCCAACAGAAGCAAGAGTAAATCAAGTGCTTGAAATGGGGAAAGGTGTTATTGGTCTTGAGTTTGATTCAGAAGTTTTGGTAAACCAAGCCCCTACTTTGCGATTAGCGAATGGAAGTACAGCCGTCTTTATGACTCAGTATGATTCAAAAACCCTTTTATTTGCGGCAAATAAGAAAGATGTCGGTCAGGAAATTACAGGTATAGTTGATGGTAATATTGAAAGCATGCACAACTTGACAGTCAACCTTGCTGGAGCAGGAATTCCTGGCGGAATAAATGCTGTGGAGAGTGCAACTTATGATATCAAAGATTATATAGGTGACTTGGGTACATCTGGTGAGGAAGCACCACCGACAGTAGAAACATCTGACTTCACAGGCGGAGTAAAAGGCGAGTCTCTTGTTACAGAAATTCCGGAATACAAAGGTGCTCTGTCAACAGTAGGTGAAGAACCAGCTGAGACAGTAGAGAACTCTGACTTCACAGGAGGAGTAAATGGCGAGCCTCTTGTTACAGAACTTCCAGAATATAAAGGTGTTCTGTCTACAGTAGGTGAAGAAGTAGCGCCAAGAGTAGAGAACTCTGATTTCACAGGCGGCGTAAAAGGCGAGTCTCTTGTTACAGAACTTCCAGAATATAAAGGTCTTGTATCTACAGTAGGTGAAGAATCAGCACCAATAGTAGAGCACCCTGAGTTTACAGGCGGAGTTAATTCAGTACTTGCTCTTCTTGAGGAAAAAGAGGATTATCGGGGCGGAGTAAATGCAGTAGTTAGTGCAGTTCATGATATAGAAGATTATACAGGATCATTAGCTGCAGCAGGAGACTCAGTAGTGAAATCAACTGATAAGCAAGTAGAGAATAGAGAAGGTGCAAATGAAGCAAACTCTAATCAAGTTATCCCAGCTCTTACTAGCTCGCAACGTATTTTCAAAAATGAAACAGGAAGTGTTCGGATTCAAGCTTCAGAAGAAGTTTTGAGAAATGTTAAAGATGTTCAAATAGAAGAAGTGAAAGTTAGCAGTTTAAACTCACTAAACTATAAGGCATTTGATATCAAGTTGAAAAATGCAGATGGACAATCTGTTCAACCTAAAGGAAAAGTCCTTGTTACTTTTGCTACAGATCAGTCTGTTGAAAATGTTTATTATGTGGATCCAGAAGGAAATCTCCATCCTCTTGAATTCACGCAAGAAAATGGAAAGGTTATTTTTGAGACTAACCACTTTAGTATTTATGCTATGAGTTTCCGACTGTCTGTCGATAATCTAGCACTTGATAATCCTACAAAAGCTAAAAAAGAGGAGGAATTATCACTATCACCTAAATTGTTATCTACAAATGGAAACTCAGGATCTAACCAATCAGAGAATAAAGTAAGTAATAATGAACAGTCTATGTTACCTAAAACAGGGGAATCTTCTTCATTATTAACAATCTTATTTGGTTTCGTAGGAATGATCCTTGGAGCAATGATTTTTTACAATCGAAAAGATAGTTAATTTTGTTTATCGTTTCTGTTTGAATTTTAATGTTCATCTAAAATAAACCAGTCTAGAATCCTAAAAATGAGCTAGGATTTTAGGCTGGTTTTTAGGATTCTTTCAACTGTAAAGTAACTCTTAAGCTAGATGGACAAGAAAGTTATTTCTTGATTCATGAATTGCAAGAAGAAGATGATCGTATTCGTATCTATCATAGTACAGAAATGGATGGGGCAATTGCTTATGGTAAACCAGGTAAACGTACTCCATTATGGTTATCATCTGTCATTGATAAAGAAATGCGCTATCTGCATGAGATTATGCAAGGAGCTCCAGTATCAGAAGAATTTGCAAAACTATTGACAGGTGAAGCTGCTCTAGAAGCAATTGCTACTGCAGATGCTTGTACCCAATCTATGTTTGAAGATCGCAAAGTGAAGCTATCTGAGATAGTAAAATAAATATCGGTATTCTCTTATAATAAGTCAAGTACCTCTTTGAAAGTACTTTTAAAGGGGGTGTTTGACTTGCTTTCTTTTTAAAACTGAAATCTATTCTACTACAAACTATTGAAAGCGCTTTAAAAATAGTATATAATTGTCTCATAAGAAAAAAGGAAAAGGAGGAAAGAGGATGCCACAGATTACTAAAGAAGCCTTGATTGCACAAATCAAAGATGGAATCATCGTTTCTTGTCAGGCCCTTCCTCACGAACCGCTTTATACAGAAGCGGGAGGAGTCATTCCCTTGCTGGTCAAAGCGGCTGAGCAAGGTGGAGCAGTCGGTATCCGAGCAAACAGTGTTCGTGATATCAAGGAAATCAAGGAGGTTACCAACCTTCCAATCATTGGGATAATTAAACGAGATTATCCACCGCAAGAACCCTTCATCACTGCTACTATGAAAGAAGTTGATGAACTAGCTGAACTCGACATTGAGGTAATTGCTCTGGATTGTACAAAGCGCGAACGCTATGATGGTCTAGAAATTCAAGAATTTATTCGTCAGGTTAAAGAGAAATATCCGAACCAGCTACTGATGGCTGATACAAGTACCTTTGAAGAAGGTATTGCAGCAGTTGAAGCAGGAATTGATTTTGTCGGAACTACCTTATCAGGATATACATCTTATAGTCCAAAAGTGGACGGTCCAGACTTCGAACTTATTAAAAAGCTCTGTGATGCAGGAGTAGATGTCATTGCAGAAGGTAAGATTCATACACCAGAACAAGCCAAACAAATCCATGGTTATGGAGTGAGAGGTATCGTTGTTGGTGGGGCTATAACTAGACCAAAAGAGATTACAGAACGTTTTGTTGCTGGTCTCAAATAAGACAATCTCAAAACAGAGGAGAGTGGTGGATGCGTCAAAAAAAATAAGAAAGTATACAATGACAATTACTCACTATCCGATAAGGATACGCTCATAAAAAATAGGAGAATACAGATGAAATTTAGAAAATTAGCATGTACAGTACTTGCGGGTGCTGCAGTTCTTGGCCTTGCTGCTTGTGGCAATTCTGGAGGAAGTAAAGACGCTGGAAAATCTGGCGGAGATAGCGGAAAAACTGAGATTACTTGGTGGGCATTCCCAGTCTTTACTCAAGAAAAAACTGGTGATGGTGTAGGAACTTATGAAAAATCAATCATCGAAGCCTTCGAAAAAGCAAATCCAGATGTAAAAGTGAAATTGGAAACGATCGACTTTAAGTCAGGTCCTGAAAAAATCACTACTGCTATTGAAGCGGGAACAGCTCCAGATGTACTCTTTGACGCACCAGGACGTATCATCCAATACGGTAAAAATGGTAAATTGGCTGAGTTGAACGACCTCTTCACAGACGAATTCGTCAAAGATGTGAACAACGAAAACATCGTACAAGCAAGTAAAGCTGGAGATAAAGCTTACATGTATCCAATCAGTTCAGCACCATTCTATATGGCTATGAACAAGAAAATGTTGGAAGATGCTGGAGTTGCAAACCTTGTAAAAGAAGGTTGGACAACTGATGATTTTGAAAAAGTTTTGAAAGCGCTTAAAGACAAAGGCTACACACCAGGTTCATTGTTCAGTTCTGGTCAAGGGGGAGACCAAGGAACACGTGCCTTCATCTCAAACCTTTACGGAGGTTCTGTAACAGATAAAGATGTAACAAAATATACAACTGATGATCCTAAATTTGTCAAAGGTCTTGAAAAAGCAGCTAGCTGGATCAAAGACGGTTTGTTGAACAATGGTTCACAATTTGACGGTGGAGCAGATATCCAAAACTTTGCCAACGGTCAAACATCTTACACAATCCTTTGGGCGCCAGCTCAAAACGGTATCCAAGCTAAACTCTTGGAAGCAAGTAAAGTAGAAGTGGTAGAAGTACCATTCCCATCAGATTCAGGTAAACCAGCTCTTGAATACCTTGTAAACGGATTTGCAGTATTCAACAACAAAGACGACAAGAAAGTTGCAGCATCTAAGAAATTCGTTCAATTCATCGCGGATGACAAAGAATGGGGTCCAAAAGACGTTGTTCGTACAGGTGCCTTCCCAGTTCGTACTTCATTTGGCAAACTTTATGAAGACAAACGTATGGAAACAATCAGTGGTTGGACTAAATACTACTCACCATACTACAACACTATCAATGGTTTTGCTGAAATGAGAACACTTTGGTTCCCAATGTTGCAATCTGTATCAAATGGTGACGAAAAACCAGCGGATGCTTTGAAAGCCTTCACTGAAAAAGCTAACGAAACAATTAAAAAAGCTACAAAACAATAAGCACTAAATCAGATTGACTCCTCCCTTTTCCCTGTGCATAATCTATGTAAGAAAAGGGAGGATTTTATTTGAAATATCAGGAACTGTCACGAAATTAAAATGAAGTTCTTACATAAGCGAATCTTAAAAAATTTCATTTTGATTTTAAAACAGTTCAAGAAAATCCAAAATATTCTATTTGTGAAAGAGAGGTGCCGACTGTGAAAGTCAATAAAATTCGTATGCGGGAAACAGTGATTTCCTACGCTTTCCTAGCACCAGTATTATTCTTCTTTGTCATCTTTGTCTTGGCTCCTATGATTATGGGATTCATTACAAGTTTCTTTAACTACTCCATGACGAAATTTGAGTTTGTAGGCTTGGACAACTACATTCGTATGTTTAAAGATCCTGTCTTTACCAAGTCTTTGATCAATACCGTTATCCTGGTTATTGGATCTGTTCCGATTGTAGTTCTCTTCTCGCTCTTTGTAGCATCTCAAACCTATCATCAAAATGCCATTGCCCGTTCTTTCTATCGTTTCGTCTTCTTCCTTCCTGTAGTTACAGGTAGTGTTGCCGTAACGGTTGTATGGAAATGGATCTATGACCCACTATCAGGGATTCTAAACTTTGTTCTTAAGTCAAGTCATATCATCAGCCAAAACATTTCTTGGTTGGGTGATAAAAACTGGGCTTTGCTAGCGATTATGATCATCCTTTTGACAACATCTGTTGGTCAACCGATTATCCTTTATATCGCTGCTATGGGAAATATTGATAACTCACTAGTTGAAGCAGCGCGTGTTGATGGTGCGACTGAATTTCAAGTCTTCTGGAAGATCAAATGGCCTAGCCTTCTTCCAACAACACTTTACATCGCAATCATTACGACTATCAACTCATTCCAATGTTTTGCCTTGATTCAGCTCTTGACATCTGGTGGTCCAAACTACTCAACAAGTACCTTGATGTACTACCTTTACGAAAAAGCCTTCCAATTGACAGAATACGGCTATGCAAATACCATCGGTGTCTTCTTGGCAGTCATGATTGCTATCGTAAGCTTTGTTCAATTTAAAGTACTTGGAAACGACGTAGAATACTAAAGAAAGGAGACAGCTATGCAATCTACACAAAAGAAACCTTTAACAGCTTTCACTGTTATTTCAACTATTATCTTGCTCTTGTTGACCGTGCTGTTCATCTTTCCATTCTACTGGATTTTGACAGGTGCCTTCAAATCACAGCCTGATACCATTATGATTCCGCCACAATGGTTCCCTAAAATGCCAACCATGGAAAACTTCCAACAACTCATGGTGCAAAACCCTGCTATGCAGTGGATGTGGAACTCTGTGTTTATCTCATTGGTAACCATGTTCTTAGTCTGTGCGACCTCATCTCTAGCAGGTTATGTATTGGCTAAAAAACGTTTCTATGGTCAACGTATTCTCTTTGCAATCTTTATTGCAGCCATGGCTCTTCCAAAACAAGTTGTCCTTGTACCATTGGTACGTATCGTCAACTTCATGGGAATCCATGACACTCTTTGGGCAGTTATCTTGCCTTTGATTGGATGGCCATTTGGGGTCTTCCTCATGAAACAGTTCAGTGAAAACATTCCAACAGAATTGCTCGAATCTGCTAAAATCGATGGATGTGGTGAGATTCGTACTTTCTGGAGCGTAGCCTTCCCTATTGTGAAACCAGGATTTGCAGCTCTTGCAATCTTCACCTTCATCAATACATGGAATGACTACTTTATGCAGTTGGTTATGTTGAC
>ENA-OWMY01000548-OWMY01000548.1-metagenome-genome-assembly--contig:-NODE-548-length-11327-cov-8.984830_pt1 | contig 11327 bp, 9 predicted proteins | sample MGYA00245358_ERZ651122 | MGnify/ENA primary metagenome ERZ651122 (study PRJEB26857, sample SAMEA4031752) | metagenome | biome: human; feature: oral; material: saliva | place: Philippines | collected 2014 | study...
TTCTTCTCTTTCCATGTCCAGCGTCCATTGACTAAGACCTTGATAGCGTCCGTCTCGACTGGCAAAGGCATGAGCCCCAGCTTCGATGGCACGCCAGTCATTACCAGTGGCAATCAAAATGGCATCAATACCATTAAAAATCCCTTTATTATGAGTAGCAGCTCGGTAAGGATCAGCCTGCGCAAACTGACTAGCCAAGGCTATCTTCTCTGCAATTTCTCGTCCTTGATCCTTTTGGCGACTCAAGTAGCGAAAGGCGATACGACAGCTTGCTGTCACCAGAGAATCGGTCGCGTAATTAGACAGGATTCCCATGAGACTCTGTCCCTGGCTGAGTTCTTCTAAGACTGGTTTCAAGGCTTCCAGCATGGTGTTGAGCATATTGGCTCCCATGGCTTCCTGGGTATCGACATGGAGATAAACAACGAGAAAGTCTGTTTCACCTTTAATCTGCTCGACATGCAAATCACGTGCCCCACCTCCACGTTTAACGATAGAAGGATAGGCTTGATTGGCAAGTTCCAAGAGTTCGGCTTTCTTGCTGGCAATCTTCTCTTGCGCTTGTTCAGGATCAGCAACTTGATAAAGGGCTACCTGCCCAATCATCTGGCGCTCATGCACTTGTGCAGTAAAACCTCCTGCACGCTTGATGATTTTGCTGGCATAGCTGGCCGCAGCAACCACAGACGGTTCTTCTGTCACATAGGGAACGGTGTATTCCTGACCATTGACAAGAACCTCCGGAACCAGCGAATAAGGCAGAGAAAAAGTTCCCACTACATTCTCACTCAGCTGGTCTGCCACAGTCACACTCATCTGTTCATCCTGCTCCAAACTCTCTTGTCTCTCAGGACTAAGGAGCGCCTGAGCTTTTAACAGCTCGAGGCGCTCTTGGTATGATTTTTTAGAAAATCCATTCCAACTTATCTTCATTATTTTTCAACCTTGCTATAACGGCGTTGGTGGTCCACAATTTCAACCAAGGCAAAATCTTGATTTTCATAGCCAGCAAACTGGGCAGAGTTTGTTTCATCTAAGTCTACTTCCTCAAAGAAGACTTTTTCATAGTCAGCAACAGACAGGGCAGTTCGTTGGTTGAGCTTGTTCAAGCGGTCTTTATCCAGATAAGCTTCATATCCTTCAACCAATTCACCACTGAAGAACTCAGCCACAGCCCCACTTCCGTAACTATAAAGGGCGATTTTATCCCCAGCCTTCAAGCTATCTGTATTTTCCAAGAGAGACAAAAGTCCAAGGAAAAGTGAACCTGTGTAGATATTCCCCACCTTTTGACTGTAGAGAATAGACTGGTCAAAATGCTTTTGCAAGAGGTCTTTTTTCTCTTGAGGCAGGCTCTTATCCATGATTTTTTTCAAGCCTTTTAGCGCTAATTTAGGGTAAGGCAAGTGGAAGCAAACAGCCGCAAAATCATCCAAAGTAAGCTGGTAGCGTTTTTGGTATTCAAGCCAAGTCGTTTTCAAGCTATCCAAGTATTGTTGGGTAGAATAAACACCATTTACATACGGAGTTGTCGAGTAATTTGGACGCCAGAAATCCATGATGTCACGAGTCTGAGCCACATTGTCATTATTAAAGGCCATAATGCGTGGATTTTGTGTAATCAACATGGCCACACTTCCAGCACCCTGAGTGGGTTCTCCTGGAGTTTCAATACCATATTTGGCAATATCACTGGCAATGACCAAGACCTTGGACTCTGGAGAATTTTCCACATGCAATTTGGCATAATGAAGGGCAGCTGTCGCTCCATAGCAGGCTTCTTTAATCTCGAAACTACGAGCAAAGGGCTGGATGCCCAGCAAACCATGCACAAAGACGGCTGCAGCTTTACTTTGGTCAATTCCTGACTCAGTAGCTACAATGACCATATCAATTTCTGCTCTTTCTTGCTCAGTTAAAATAGAATCACTTGCACTGGCCGCCAAGGTCACGATATCCTCAGTTAGGGGCGCAATACTCAATTCCTTGAGTAAGAGTCCTTTGCTTAATTTTTCAGGGTCAATTCCCCTCGCTTCTGCTAAGTCTTGTAATTTCAAGACATATTGACTGGTCGCAAAACCAATCTTATCAATACCGATTGTCATATTTACCTCTGTTTTATCATTCATTGTAAAAAATCGTTCTATACTATTTTATCACAAATGGCAGTAAAAGAGAGAAAAAAGACTTGATTCACCAAATCAAGTCGCTTATTGGTCATAGTTTTAAATAATGATTAGTTGCTATAGAGTTCACCAACATAAGTAGCTTTATAAGTCCCATTCTCAGTTATCAGTTCCTGGAGGATTAAATTTCCTGAGTAAGTCCTTCCCATCTCATCTACAAATTCTTGATAAAACTGACTAGTCGGAATTTCTCTGATATTCTTATCAAATGTCTTGTCAAGTGTTTTACTAACCTTCTCAGCAATCAACTGATTCTCTTGCCATCCACTTTGAAACTCTGAACCCGAACCAGAAACCATGACTGGGATAAAAAACAAAGTCAGTAGACTTACAAACAATAAGGAAAATAGTAATTTTTTCATGATTTTTCCTCCTTTCTATATATAGAATACTATATAGAGAAAGCGTTGTCAATGCATTTGTCTCATTTTTCAGAAAATTCTTTTGTTTCTGAAAACTCTACGATTCTCAATGTGTTTTTATATAATGATAAAGTCTGAGAATCACGGTTCCGCTAGCCATTCCAATGGAAATCACCAAAGCCAACATAACAACCAAGGTTGCACTAGCAATGGCATGACTGTAATCTCCTGTCACAAAAAAGGCAGTTGTCCGATAGGAGAGATAACCCGGAACCAGAGGTGCCAAGATGGCCAAGATAAAGACCACAGCAGGTGTCTTATAAAGAATACTTAAAATCTGGCTGACACAAGAACCGATAATGGCTGCAATAAAAGTAGCCACAATAACATTGGTCGGTTCCTTGAGCAAGAGATAAATCAGCCAGACAGCCATGCCCAAAATCCCTCCAGGTAAGAGCATAGAGCGTTGCACATTGAGTACGATTAAAAAAGTGATAATAGCAAGAAGACTTGCTACTGCTTGTAATAAAAAGGTTGTTAGTGTCATATTAATTCATCAATACCAAGGCGACAGAAGTTCCCGCCCCTAAAGCAAGGGTAATGAGTAGGGATTCAAACATCTTACTCATACCAGAGTTTATGTGGTTGGTCATAATATCACGAACCGCATTGGTCAAGGCAATTCCTGGTACAAAAGGCATGACCGCACCAGCTATAATCAAATCTGCCGTTGAAGGAAAACCTGTGTAGCGAGCCCAAAACTGGGCAATCATCCCAAAGACAAAGGCTCCAGCAAAGGCTGTCACAAAGGGAATTCGGATAAATTTTTCCACATAGAGGGAAAAGGCAAAACCAAATAAGGTAGCCACTCCTGCCCCGAGTGCGTCGTAGATATTTCCATTAAACATAACTGAAAAGAAAGGGGCACTAAAGGTCGCAGCCAAAGTTACCTGCAACTTAGTATAGGGAAGGGGCTGGGCTTGCAAAGCAGTCAATTGCTTGAAGGCTGTCTCTAAATCAATCCGCCCCCCAACCAGCTGACGAGAAATCTGGTTGACATCGCAGACTTTTTCGATGTTATAAGAAGATGAGGTCACGCGCTTCATACGCGAAATATTGGTATTTTCAATGGAGAAAAAGATGGCAGCAGGCATGGCAAGAACATTGCAATCCACAATCCCCTGCGAATGCGCAATACGAATCATGGTATCTTCTACACGATGAATCTCTGAACCACTTTTGAGGAGAATGGTTCCTGCTAGCATAATCACATCAATGACGGCATTTAATTCTCTTGATTCTTCCATACTTGCCTCCTTTTATCAACTCCCTCTATTCTATCACAAATCTGGAGTCAAAAAAAATCTTTGCCATGAAATCATGACAAAGATTCGTTTAATCACGAGAATTTTCGTGGTTACCTTCACTACTTGATTGAGTAGTAGCAGGTGCATTCCCTCGTTGATTTCCTTGTTGGTTCCCCTGACTTGGTGTCGTAGTAGAACCTTGGTTTCCACGTTGGGATGGTGCTGATGATGACGTTGACGGTGGTGTTTTTGGTTTGTAGATTGAAATCTTGACACGCGTCTTAGTCAAATCAACCTTTTCGCCTGCTTTTGGACTCTGTTCAACGACTGTACCCTCAGCAGTTCCATCAGGAGCTGTCGACACTTCTACAACTTCAATATTGGCTTCCTTAATCCCAACAATTTGAACGAGATTGTTTTTAGTAAATTCAAGACTAGATCCTGTATAACTTGGCATGGCAACGCTGGTTACTTTCTTAGCAACGGTTAAGGTAATCGTTGAGGCCTTGCTCAAATCATAGGTTGTTCCGGCAGCTGGACTCTGTCTGAGAACAGTTCCTGCTTCGCTCTCGCTTGATTCTTCTTCCTCAATCTTGATGAGATTTTCAGGAACCTTCTTCTGCTTGAGTTCTGCGATAACATCTGTCGATTTACGGCCGATATAGTTACTCAATTGGAAAGATTGCTTGCCTGACGAGACAACCAAATTGATTTTCGAACCTTCTTTTCGAGTCGTTCCAGCGTCAGGATCTGTACGGATAATCCGCCCTTCTTCCACCTTTTCACTAGCCTCTGACTTCTCCTCGCCAATCTCAAAATTGGCTTTCTTGAGCGTTTCCTTGGCTTCCGCAACTGTCTGACCTGCCACATCTGGAATGGCAATGGTTGCAGGAGTTCTGGATAGTATCCAAATAAGAGAAGCTGCCACCAATACAATGCTGGCCAACAAAATCATATAGCGAACTCTAAATTTCCGTTTCTTAACAGGCTTGGTTGCGTAATTGTCTTCTGAAACCTGCTGACTCGGCTTCGCAACCTGTGGCTTCGGACTTTGTGTTTGCACCTTAGGAATCGAAGTCAAGGTACTCTGGGATACTTTTGGTAGAGTCTTGGTGTCCGCCTTAGTAGTATCATTAAATACCAGTTTAGGCTCATTGCGACGATTGTAAGACAAGCTACTAGACAAGTCCACATACATCTCTGCAACTGACTGATAACGATCTGTCAATTTCTTGGCAGTTGCCTTGATAACAACATTCTCCAAAGCCTGAGGCACAGATGGATTTTCAGCTATAACCGATGGCAATGGTTTCTGGAAATGCTGAAGGGCGATGGTCACCGCACTATCCCCGTCATAAGGGATATGGCCTGTCAGCATCTCATAGAAAATAATCCCCATGGCATAGATATCACTCTGTACAGTCGCCTTAGAACCACGCGCCTGCTCTGGTGACAAGTAATGAACTGAACCCAGCATCGAGTTAGTCTGAGTCAGACTCGTCTCAGCAAAGGCTACTGCAATCCCAAAGTCTGTGACCTTGGCAGTCCCATCTGGTGTCAAAAGGATATTTTGAGGTTTCAAGTCCCTGTGAACAATTCCTCTGGTATGGGCCAAACGCATGGCTAGGAGGATTTGTCCCATGATACGGACGGCTTCTTCATTAGAAAGAGGATAGTGTTCCTTGATATAGCGTTTGAGGTCTAGTCCAGCAACATACTCCATTGCAAGATACTGTTGACCGTCTTCCTCACCAATATCTGTTATCCGAACGATATGAGGATGGTCTAGATCTGCCATAGCTCTCGCTTCCCGCTGAAAACGAGCTACAGCTATCGGGTCCGTCTGGTAGTTGGTCCTCAGGACCTTCACTGCCACTTCTTCTCCGTCTAGAATTAAATCCTTGGCCAAATAGACATCTGCCATGCCTCCTCGGCCAATCTGTTTCACAATCCGATAGCGTCCGGCAAAAATCTTGCCGATTTGGATCATTCTGCATCCTCCTCGTTCATAGAAACAAGGGCAACCGTAATGTTGTCTAAACCTCCTGCATTGTTAGCAAAACGCACAAGCGTCGCTGTTTTATCTGCCAAAGGAATATCACTGGTTACAATATCACAAATCTCACTTCCTGAAATCATATTTGTCAAGCCGTCACTATTAAGTAGGAGATAGTCTCCCGGCTCAAGGGTAATCATTCCAAAATCAGGCTGAATTTCATCTTTTTGACCGATTGACTGGGTAATAATATTTTTCTGTGGATGGCTAGCTGCTTCTTCTGGCGTCAATTGACCTGCCTTAAGCAATTCATTGACCAAGGAATGATCGCTCGTTAACTGGTGGTACTCTTCCCCACGAATCAAACCGATACGAGAATCTCCAATATGGGCATAGATAGCCTGATTGCCAATAATAGCAACAGCCTCAAGAGTTGTTCCCATTCCTTTATAGGCATCATCTTGTCCAAGTTGATGAATCTTTTGATTTTCAATTTCTAGGTAATTGGCGAACCATTCACGCACTTCATTGACTGTATCGATTTGGGTATCAACCCAAGCTATACCTAGGTCTGTTACCGCCATTTCACTAGCGATATTCCCTGCGCGATGACCTCCCATCCCATCAGCTAAAATAATCATAGTACGTCCAGCTCTATTGACATAGTGGTTGACATAGTCTTGGTTATTTGTTCGTTTCTGACCAACATCTGTTAATAATGAAATTTCCATGTGTCAGTTCCTTCCTAATCCGATATCTTGCGAAATTGACTGATGAAGAATCCATCACTTCCATACAATTCAGGTGTAATGAGGATACAGCCGTCTTTCATGATATCCTTACATTCATGTTCTAGTTTTACCTGCTCGAACTCAGGATGACTTTCTAAAAACGCCTCAACGACTTGAAAATTCTCCTCTGAGACAATAGTACAGGTACTATAAGTTATTATACCACCTTTGCGTAGTGTTTGACAAACACTACCTAATATTTCTAGCTGAATTTCCTGTAAGGACGCGAAATCTGCCGTTTCTTTATTGTATTTGATATCTGGTTTCCGGCGCAGAAGACCGATTCCTGAACAGGGAGCATCCACCAAAATCTTATCAAAAGAATTCTTACCAAAAAACTCATGAACCTTTCTGGCATCTAATTTTTGCGTTTGAACTCGGTCTGCAACTCCTAGACGTTGGGCATTTTCTTGGATCAAGCTCAGCTTATGGTCATAAAGATCTAGTGCAGTAACTCGACCTGTCGTCAGGTAAGAAGCTATATGGGCTGTTTTTCCTCCTGGAGCAGCACAGGCATCTAGAACCTGTTCATCACCTTGTAAATCAAGCGTCGGAGCAACAAGCTGGCTGGATTCATCTTGGATAGTAATAGCTCCATCCGCAAACAAATCATGGCCTGCAAAATGTCCTTGCTCCTTAACCAGACCAGAAGGAGACAAGGATGAAGCACTGGCCTCCAACAAGGCTTGGATTTCCTCTTTTTGGCTTAAATCTGTTACACGAATACTGGCTTTGTTTCGCACCAAGAGACTTTCAAAAATAGCTTGCGCTCGCTCCTCTCCGTATTCTTCCTTGAGCTTGGCAATTAACCAAACCGGGAGAGAATAGGCAATGGAATCATGCTTATTTTTTCGTTTGATGCTGGCAATCTCTGGCCAACCTTCACGCAGGATACGACGAAGAACGGCGTTGACTAATTTTTCACTGCCCTTTTTACGGACTTTAGCCAATTCCACTGCTTCATTGACCACAGCATGGTCTGGAATCTTATCCAGATAGCGGAGCTGGTAGGCACTCATGAGAAGAAGGACATAAAGCCAACTGTCTAACTGGTCTCTGTCTTCGATAAAGTGGGATAGGTACCATTCCAGAGTCAGTTTACGGGCTACCGTTCCATAGACAATCTCTGTCACCAAACCCTTGTCTGCTGCTGAAAGTTGGCTTCCCTTGAGATGCTTATTTAAGGCAATATTTGAGTATGCTTGATTGACAAAAACATCCTCTAGCACTGCTAGAGCTAGACTTCTTGCCGTTTCTACTTTAGTCACCAAATCGTTCTCCTACAGTCAATGTCCGTCCAACTCCGTTGAGGAAGGAAGCAATGTCCATCTTAGGTTTACCAGCTGGCTGCACTTGTTTGAGGGATAGAGCTCCTTCTGCCGTTGCGACAATCAATTCTTTCTTGCCGATAGAGAGAATCTCACCTGGATTTCCCTGACCTTCTACTGGTAGGGCTTCATAAATCTTAAAGCGGTCACCCTTAAGGAAAGTATGGGCAACAGGCCAGGGGTTCATCCCACGGATCTGGTTAAAGAGTTGACGATTGCTTTTAGTCCAATCTAATTTTTCTTCCTCTGGCTGGATATTTGGAGAGAAGGTAACCTGACTTGGATCCTGCGGTTCAGGTTTGATGTCACCAGCAATATAGGCAGGCAAAGTGTCCAAAAGCAAATCACGACCAACTAGCGCCAATTTTTCAAACAAGGTACCGACATTGTCCTCATCCGTGATAGGAATACTGCGACGAGAAATCATATCTCCTGCATCCATTTCCTTAACCATTTCCATAATGGTCACACCAGCTTCCTCATCCCCTTGAATCAAGGCATAATGGATAGGCGCACCACCACGGTGTTTAGGAAGGAGGGAGGCGTGAACATTGACCGCAAAGTCCATGCTATCAAGGAGTTTACTTGGGAGAAACTGCCCAAAAGCAGCAGTCACAATTCCATCTGCTCCTAGCTTCATAATAGCTTCCATCTCTGGACTTCCAGATAATTTTTCAGGTTGGTAGATAGGAAGTCCTGCCTCTTTGGCAGCTTGTTTAACTGGGGTTTCTTGGATCACTTTTTTACGACCGACAGCACGGTCTGGCTGGGTCACAACGGCTAGAATTTCGTAACGGTCATCTGTCAAAAGTCCTTTTAAGACTGTTGCTGAAAAGTCGGGTGTCCCCATAAAGATTAATTTTGTCATATCTTCTCCTTCTTATAAAAATTGCTGTGGCTCATGGTCAATGCTGAGACGGAGCTCACTATTTTCCCGTTCTTGAGTCAAGGCCAAGACCTGATTTAGAGTCGGCCCCAGCTCATCTTCTAAACGGTATTTAATCAAAATCTGATAATGATAGAGGTTGTGGGTACGAGCAATCGGTTTTGGCGTTGGCCCGAGAATGTGACTGGTATCTGACAAGCCTGAGCGCAAAATGTTCATAACTTCATAGGCTCGTTTGACCACCTCTTCTTCTTTCTTGTGAGAAAGGGTAATGCCAATGGTGAAATAGTAAGGCGGATAGCCGAGTTGTCGTCTAATTCCCATTTCATAGGCATAAAAACCTTCGTAGTCCTGATCCTTGGCAAATCGTATAGCATAGTGCTGCGGATTATAGGACTGGATTAAGACCTGACCAGCTTTTTCAGCTCGACCTGCACGACCTGCCACCTGAGTCAAGAGCTGGAAGGTTCTCTCAGAAGAACGGAAATCAGGCAAATTCAAGGCTGTATCCGCATTGAGCACTCCGACTAAGGTCACATTTGGAAAATCCAATCCCTTGGCAATCATCTGAGTACCTAGCAAGATATCCGCTTCCCCTCGTCCAAACTGGTCAAGCAGGGCTTGATGACTACCTTTCTTACGAGTCGTATCCACATCCATCCTTAAAATACGGGCCTGGGGAAAGAGTTCTGCCAGCTCGTCATAAGCCTTCTGAGTTCCCGTCCCATAGTAACGAATGCTTCTGCTCTTACAGTTAGGACAAACCTGAGGAATATCCTTCAAAAAACCACAATAATGGCAATTCATGGTCTTGGTATCCATGTGCAAGGTTAGAGAAATATCACAGTTGGGACAAGTATCCACAGTCCCACACTCCCGACACATGACAAAGCTAGAATAACCACGGCGATTGAGCATGAGGACCACCTGCTCTTTTTTATACAGACGGTCTTGGATAGCTTCTAGCAAAGGGGGCGTAAAGTTTGACGTCTCATTCTGTCCGATATAGTCCCGAAAATCAATCACTTGAACGTCAGGAATCGTAGCTAAAGGATTAGCTCGTTGGGTTAGTTGTAAATGTTGGTAAACTCCTTTTCCAGCCCGAGCACGGCTTTCCAGACTCGGTGTTGCAGACCCAAGTACAAGGGCCGCTTGATTGTACTTGGCCCTCAAAATAGCTACATCTCTAGCATGGTAGCGTGGATTGTTATCCTGCTTATAAGTCGCTTCATGCTCCTCATCGATAATCATGACACCCAGATTTTTCAGAGGAGCAAAGATGGCCGATCTGGCACCAACAACAACTTGAGCGTCTCCACGCTCCACCTTGCGCCATTCATCATACTTTTCACCATTGGACAGTCCCGAGTGAAGGATGGCCACTTTCTCACCAAAACGAGCAATAAAACGTTCCGTCATCTGTGGAGTCAAGGAAATCTCAGGAACCAGCAAAATAGCTGTTTTCCCCTTATCCAAAGCTCCTTGGATTATTTGTAAGTAAACCTCGGTCTTCCCACTTCCTGTAATCCCTTGAAGGAGGAAGGGAGGCTGATGACTGCCAATCGCACTGACAACCGCATCACGCGCCTGCCTTTGCTCTGGATTCAACTCCAAAGGCTGACTTGCTTCAATTCCTTCAAAATAAGCAGCCGAGCGTTGGACTTCCTTTTTGACTATAGTAACAGCACCTTGTTCTACAAAGAAGTTGACTTGCTCCCGCGAGTAGGACTCTAACAAACTAGCCAAGGAAGCACTCTCAGGATGAGACAGCAAATAGTCTCTCAGCTCTGCCTTTTTCTTAGCACGCGCAGAAATCTCAATCTGCTCTAGTCGAGTAGCATCAACCTCATACCAAGACTGGGTCTTGACCTTCTTTTGATCGACTGCCTGATATTCCAGACCAAGCAGGCCTTTTCTAGTCAAACGCATCATTTCAGCTTGCTTACCTAAATCCAGAGAAGAAAAGGCAAGCGAATCCTCTGAACCAAACAGACGCTCTCGGTCTTCCTGACTCAGACCTTCCAGAGGATAGAGAATCTTGTCATAGCTGGAGTTCAGAAATCCTGGTAACATAGCCTTGAGGATAGAGATTTTGTAAGAGAAGACAGACTTGCGGAGCTCCTCAGCCAGCCAGAGTTGTTCTTGCGTGAGTACAGGAGAAAAATCCAATACCTCAGCAATATCTTTTAAGTCTTGTTCTGTCTCTTCTTCATCTGATCGAGACTCTATACCAAGAACAATCCCTTGAATCAGGCGATTCCCCTTACCAAAGGGCACATGGACCCGCATCCCAACTTCCAACATTCCCATAAATTCCTCCGGAATCCTGTAACTATAGGGCTGGTCCGTCTGCATCAAAGGCACATCTACAATAATCTTGGCTATAGCCATCTTCTCACCTCCTCCTTGTCAGTACATTCTTGCAATAGAAAAAATAAGATTGAGTCCCCCCAACCTTAAATTTTTTCACC
>ENA-OWMY01000552-OWMY01000552.1-metagenome-genome-assembly--contig:-NODE-552-length-11268-cov-3.143316_pt1 | contig 11268 bp, 9 predicted proteins | sample MGYA00245358_ERZ651122 | MGnify/ENA primary metagenome ERZ651122 (study PRJEB26857, sample SAMEA4031752) | metagenome | biome: human; feature: oral; material: saliva | place: Philippines | collected 2014 | study...
AGCTAGTTGATGATGCGCCATAATGCTGTGCATTGTGACTAAGGCATAAGGCACATAGGCTGCATTAGAGCAAAAGGCAATGTGATAGTATTGCATTCCAATATGAGATATGTTGGTTGTGTAGAGGATTTGTTAGAGTGCGAATTGCCCCAAAGTTGTATTGCTAATCGTTTTGAATTGCAGCCCAGCGTTGTCTAAGTGCTTCAAGCGGAATGGGAGTAGGTTTTGAGTTGGGAAATAAATGATGTTTTACCCACATTTTGAGGGTTAACCATTTATCTTTTGTCCCATAAGTTAGTGGAGCAGGGTATTTGAGTGATTTGTTGAAATCTATCCAGCGTTGGTGATAGGGATGTTTGTTTCTATCATAATACCAAGGAGCACATCGCGCATAATGTATAATCACTGGTGACCACAAACATTGTTTTAGTTCTTCTTTGTATTCTGGAATGTATGTTTCTGGACGAGTCAAGAGAGAATAACTAACATTGTAAGTCTGTGGCAAAGCATAAATGTACTCTTTCCAGAGGATGTTGATCACATCTTGGTCTGGAGAGGTGAGTTGGTGATACATTTGATTGAGCTTTTCCCAAAACTGTTGGGTGAAATTGATTTCTCGCAGTTTCGCTAAGTCCATAAGCAGAACTCCTGCATTATAGATGGGGAAAGTCAAGTAGTTGGGTATTGTGACGTCTGTTCGGTTGCGAAGGAAAATCTCATCTACCATAGCCAGGTATTTACCTTCCAAATCAAGGGTAAATAGTGAACGTAGGTCGCCCACCACCAAAATGTCTGTGTCAAGATAGAGTAATCTGTCTACATCTTTCAGCATTTGTGGAAGGTTAGCCCGTATGTTCGTCCAGAGAGTATATTCTGGATGGTCAAATTGTTTATGTTGCTCTGGGTCAATGATGTAGGACGTCAGCTTTGCACTAGGGTATGTTGCTAAAAACTCTTGTACGTCGTTTCGTCCTTTGATTTCTTGCTCGGTGATCAGATGAAAATGAAAGGTTTCATCGACTTCTAGTTGATGATGTGCCATAATGCTGTGCATAGTGACAAGAGCATAAGGCACGTAGGCTGCATTAGAGCATAGTGCTATATGGTAGGTTTGCATACTGTTTTTTTATAGAGATGACGTTGCGTTGAAATGATGTGTCTGCTTCGCGCACACACGTGCGCGTATTACAAGAGTTTTATGTTTTTTGCTGTCACAAGTGTCACAGCAGGAGGCGAAGGTGTCAGTAGCTGTTGCTTTTTGAGGGCATTGAAAGAAGGGGATTAGTCTTGTCTTGCAGGAAATGTCCGATGTTTTGCCGGAAATATCCGATGTTTTGATGAAAATGTCCCTTGTTTTGATGAAAACAAGCCGTCGTTTTGTGGAAAGTGACCTGTTGTTTTGTGGAAAGTGACCCGTCGTTTGGGTTTTGTGGATGAGTGAAACGTGACTACTTGTTAAAAATAGGCATAAGTGGTTTACTTTCAGTGTGCTGACAGTGGAGGTGTGACACTTGTGACAGCAAGAAAGCAAAACTACAGTGTGTGCGCGTGCGCGCACACGCGTGAGAAAGCCAGTTTTGAGGTCTTAACAATATGCTTCGCTGCATTCGTTTTGTCTTTTGCAAAGGACTTTCCTCGATACCCGATTGCACCAAAGAAAACCTAGGGCTGTTTGTCTTCGCTGAGTGGTGATTCTTGTTGTTCGGAGGAGATTTTCAGAAACAGCGCTCTTAGTTCTGACAAAGATATAGAAGTGGGGCGGCTTTTAGGAAAGAACCAGTATTTGATGCGGTGTTTAAGTCTTTGCCACCCTTTGTGACGATAGGTGATTTTGGCAGGACATTTCAACGTTTGATTTGTGGCATACCAGAGTTCGTCAAATGGATTTTTATATTCATCTAGATACCACGGTGCACAAGATGCAAAATGAACAATGGCAGGTGAGAATAGGCATTCTCGAATTTGCGTGGTGAGATTAGTTCGGGAAAAATGTTCTGGATTTAGAAAGTAGGGAAAAACGTTATAGCGCAAAGGAAGCTCTTCCCTTTCATTTTGGAGTATCACATTGAGTGCATCTTGGTCGGGAAATTTTAAGATGCTCTGATGGGAGTGACACCATTCAATCAATTGGTGAGTGTATTTTTGCTCTCTCCATCGATGGGTGTTAATGAGTAGTGGCGCAGCTATGAAATAAGAGTTCTCACTTTGCAAACCTACACGTTGTTTATTGCCCTTATCGAATGGATTTGCAACCGCCGCAATGGTTTTCTCCAAGGGTAAGGAGAATACTCCACTAATATCATCTAAGATGAGACAATCTGTGTCGATGTAGAGCACGCGTTCGGCATCGGGAATCAAATCTGCAATGAAGAAACGGAAATAGGTGATGTGGGTAAATCGTTCTGTTGGTAAGCCTTGGAGTTCTTCCCCTCGAATGACGTGTACAACAAGCTGGAAATCCTGGCGAAGTGCACAAACAGACTCTAATTGCTTTTGGGACTTGTCGGAAATTCCATCAGTGAGAATATGAATTTTCCAAATCACCCCAGCGCACTGTGGTTGGCTATCGCAGAGTGATTTCAAACTTACGGCAACATATTGTGCGTAAGGTTCATTGCAGGCATAGGCTATGTGGTGAATCTGTGGCATAGTGACGATTGAATTTATCAAATCAACCTATTGACGCTTTTTGCGTAGGTTGAATTTCAGGAACTGTTTCTGCAGGATGGCAAGAACAGTATTGCGTTCTTGTTTTGAGAGGAGCAGTGTATAAGCTAAGCCTCCCAGAGAGACGATGTAGAGCAATGTGGTGAGCACTAATCGCAAGAATGAATGAGAAATATAGCCTTCTATGGCAAAAATAGGGAGAGTGGCTACCACCACGGTTAGGGAAACTTTAGTCATGGTGAAGAATAATGGTCGCTGAGGCAACTCCGGGAGCACCCTTTTAAGAATGGCAGCACGTTGGAATATCTCACCAAAACATCCAATAGCAATCACCATGAAAGCATGGAGATAGTTGTGGTAGGTGCTATAAAGCCAATAGATGATGAAAAATTGCAGTAGCACATAAAGTCCGCCTACAATGGAGATGAGTTGCATCTTCCCCGTAGAGTGAATGCTTTTTGCAAAGGGTTCAGTCATTATACCAAAGAAAGTGGTCAGTAGAATGAAACGCAACACGTGAGCGGCATCTATCGGCACCGATCCTAACCATAGTTGGAAGAGTGTTTCGGCATTAAAGGCTATGGGTACGGCAAACAGGGAAAACACGATAGAGGTAAACAATAAATTAGTGTTCAGTGCTCTTAGCATCTCAGAGAGATTGCCTTGTGCATATTGTTTGGTTACTGAGGGGGCGAACGCCGTTTGTATGGGACTAGTAAATCCTCCCACAGCCCCTGAAACAGTGGAGGCAACACTGGTGGAGGTGTTATAGCGTAGTCCAAAAAAGATATTGACGAGATAGTTTCGTGATTGATTGAAAATGGCTAAGCAAAAATTGCCGAAAAGTTCCCATGCCACAAAAGACAGAATGGGTTTGAGTCGTAAGAAGGGTACACGCCGTAGGAGGTGAACCTCTTGGAATTTCTGTATGCAATAGTAGCGTAGATATACGATGACAGCAACATTGGAGATGGCACCGAGCACGGTATAAACTACGAGTTTGTCCATAGAGGTATACTTCACAAAAATGGCAGAGAACAGTGAGTATATCGCCGTTACCAATGAAGTGTAGGCATAGATGGTGAATTTTTCTCTAGCTACAATGACTGCACCATAGGGGACTTGAGTTATGCCTAAAAATATGCCTAGAATGGAGAATTGCAACACGATCATGGCTGTGCTCATCCTCTCTGCAGGGATGGCAAGTTTATGATGCAAAATATAGATGCCTGCCACCTCGCATACCCCAACCAAAATGATTGCCAACACCAAATGAGCAAAGAAAGTTGCCGTGAAGGTTTCACGAATAGCTTGTTCGTCTCCTCTTCCAATTTCAAAAGTAAGAAATCGAGAAGTGGCTGAGGCTAGAATGCTTGCTATGAAAGTGAAAGCAGGGAGCAATCCACCTATTACCACGCTAATACCATAATCCTCCACACCAAGCGCATTCAATGTGATGCGTGAGGTGAACAAGCCGATGATGATGGCAATAACCGATCGGAACATCAACAATGAGGCATTGCGCGATGCACGGCGAGCACTGAACACTCTCTCTTCTTGTGACGAAGAGGAAGAGCTTTCGTTGGGCGTAGCATCGCTGTTTTCTGGAGATTGACTCTTTTGTATCATTCGTTTTTCTTCTGTGTTGTGTGATGTAGATGTTTTACCCCAAATCGGTCATTAGACCGTAATAGTGCTACTAGTAATTGAATATATAGCTTCCTGCCATCTTTCATTTTCTAATTGGCATCTTTTTTCTTGTTTGTTCTCGACGTAGTCCGCTACGCCATCTCAATGCATCTAGAATTTATTTTTCTTCGTTGTAGGCGCATATAATAATGTTTGTTATCATAAGTAAATTGTGGATAATAATTTAGTGCCGGTTTACCCAAATTCTGTTGAGTGCAAAGAGGAAATATTGTTGTTTGAAGAGGAGGTAGTACCTAAACATTTCCATAGGTGAAGCTTTTATTGGACTCTTTATGGGAGATTTTATACAACGATACATTTGATAGCGTTGGACAATAGAGTTAGATTTGCTCTCAATGCTTCTGATTAGTCTTTCCATGTGCCCATGTAGAGCGAGCCGTTTGTATATAAGTTGTTCGTTGAGATGAGGAAATTTGTTCTTCATTTGCTCATAGAATGACAGTAACTTGTTGTAAACCTCTAGCTCTAACCGAAAATCATGGAGTTGTGTATATAATTGATTATGGTTGTCTTCTCTTCTATTATATTTATATATTGCTTTAGAACTTGCAGCGAGTCGTTGTGCGTGTAGATAGAATTCAAATGTAAAAATGTAATCTTCAGCAAAACTGAAATCTGTGTCGAAACGGAGATTGTGAAGTTTTATAATTGCTAAGCGATATAGTTTTACGATACCGGATATTCTTATATAGAAATAATTCTCAAAATCCTCATCTAAAGTATTGTAGATAGAGTCTTTAAGAATCAATGAAGACGTTTGATTATTGTCGTACACAAACTCGATGCTTGCATTCACTAAATCTGCATTGTTGTCCTCTCCTATCTTGTGCAAGATTTCCAAATAGTCGGGAGCGATCTCATCGTCACTGTCTACAAAAGTGAGCCATTTGCCTTGCGCGTGGTCGATTCCAAGATTGCGTGCTGCAGAAACACCTTGGTTTTCTTGTGAAATGACTAAGAAACGAGGATCGTTTGCTGCATAGTTTTCTGCAATCTCTAGGCTATTGTCTGTGCTTCCATCATTGACCAAGATGCACTCCCACTCTTTGAAGGTTTGTGCCAAGATGCTGTCTAAACATCCAGACAGAAACCGTGCTCTGTTGTAAATGGGCACAACGATGCTGATGATGGGGGCGGATGGAGAGGGGTTCATTTTGCTGTGGTTGGACAATTCTACAAATGATGTTTGGAGTTGATTCCTTTTGTTGATGTCTTGTGTCAGCGTTTTAGCCATTTGACTAACTGGCATTTGGTCTTATTCTTAAGCTGTTCTAGCTGATAGCAGAGTTGCAAAAGACGATAGTGCTTGTGAAAGAGCATTTTATGTTGTATGCGCTTCAGTAATTGTGAGGAATGGATGTCTTTGAGGGTTATGTTTAGAGACTCGAGGGTTTCTTGCCACTGTTTACACCCGATACCCGGAGTGTAATAAAGGGCATTGAACACTCTGTTGAGGGTATTTGTTAATTCAGAAGCCAATAGTTTTGCTGAATGAGGATACCTTTGTTGCATTTCTCTGTTGAGAGAAATCCTGTGTCGAAACAGTGCTGTTTCTTGTTCGATTGTTCCCCTTGAATTGTGTGCCGAACTATTTGAACTTCTGATGTAATATATATATCCAGATTTTGCGATGGTGTGAATGCGTCGGGCACGTAGAATCGCTTCTTGAAGAAAGAGATAGTCTTCTGCATAGACTACGGACTCGTCAAATCGTAAGTTGTTCTCTTTGATAAGTTGAGCCTGAAGAAGTATTCTAGCTCCTCCATAAATTGCCTTCGGGAGTACGTGAGGAACATAGTCTTTGACATCGTAAACGGCATCGTCGAGTTCTCCTATTACGCATTGTTCTCCTGATTCATATACGCAGAGGTTTTTGGCTATAACTAAATCACACGGTATTGCATCCGTATGCTGCGTCATTGCGCTTTTCACATAGTCCGCTAAGTAGTCTGGTGTGACTGCATCATCTGCATCAATCCACGTCATCCATTCTCCAGATAAGTGCTTTATCCCTGTATTTCTCGCACCAGAATGTCCACGGTTTTCTTGATGAATGACTTTGAAACGGCTATCGAGTTTGGCGTACTCTTCTAAAATCTCTGCAGTGTTGTCCTTGCTACCATCATTGACAAGTATTGCTTCCCAATTGGTGTAGGTTTGAGCGAGAATACTGTCTAAACAACGATGTAACCAAGGGGACACATTGTAGCAAGGCACTAGAATGGAGATGAGAGGATCATTCATATTGTGTCAAGGGGGAAATTACTCAAAATAGCATATACTATGCTTGATTTTATTTTCTTGAACCATAGCCATACCCATAACCATAGCCACCATATCCGTAGCCATATTTGTGGTAGCCATAGCGACCAAGTGCATCGGTGGTACCGTTCAGGAGAAGGGTCAAGTTGTTGTATTTCTTCTCTGCATACCAGCGTTCGATGTCTTTGAGATAGCTACGTTCCATCAATGATGCGCGAACGATGAAGAGGGTGAGGTCGGCATGTGGATTGATAATTTCGGCATCGGCAACGATTTCCACAGGAGGACAGTCGAGGAAGATGATGTCGTATTCTTCGCGAGCCGCCTTAATCATTTCTGCAAATCGCTCGGTGGAGAGAAGTTCGGCAGGGTTGGGAGGGATGACACCACAAGGGAGAACGTCTACACGGTTGAGGGGAGTGATGATTTCGTGCCAATCTTCAATTTGTCCGGAGAGATAGTTAGAAATGCCGACTTTAGGTTGTCCCACATAGTCGGAGAGTGATGCTTTGCGGAGGTCTAAGTCCATCACCAACACACGCTTTCCTTTGAGGGAGAAGGCTGCACTAAGGTTGGCTGTGATGAATGTCTTACCCGAACCTGGATTCAAGGAACTGAGCATAACGACTTTATTGCGACCATCGAAACCAAGTGTGAATTCCAACTTGGTGCGCACGGTGCGGAAGGCTTCGTTGAGAATGTCGCGCTTCTGGTCGGCAACGACCATGTTGGGAGCTGCGACAATCTTCTCTTTGCGCCAACGTTTCCAAACGGGACGTTTTTTGCCTTTGAGGGGAAGTTCACCCACGAGAGGCATACTATAGTCTTCCAAGTCTTTGCGACCGCGCACTGTACTGTTGAGTGCTTCACGACCGAAGACGAAGGCAGCGGGAATGGCTAGACCAATGAGGAATGCTGTGAGAAGTATGTTGCGCGAAACAGGTTGAGGAGGTATGCCGGTGATATGCGGCGTTTCAATGATTTGCGTGTTGTAGGCAGTGAAGGCTTGAGAGAGTTCGTTTTCTTCACGCTTTTGCAACAAGAAGAGGTATAGCGACTCCTTAACTTTTTGTTGGCGCTCTACAGAAAGCAAATAAGAGGCTTGACGAGGGTTGGCAGAAATCTTACTGGTGGCTTCACTATGACTCGCTTCTGTGACACGTTGTTGCGTTTTGAGCATGTCGAGTTCATTGTCGAGTGATTGGATGATACCTCGACGAATGGAGCCCAACTGTGTCTCCAAGTCCATTACAGCGGGGTTTTGAGCAGAAGAGGTAGCTAAGAGACGATTGCGTTCCAACAAACGTGTGTTGTAGTCGTTGATTTGTGCTTGAATTGAGGCATTATTGATACCAGAATTGGAGGGAAGCACTTGGTTTTCGTGGCGACCATCGGTGAGATATTCCTTCACGTGGCGAGTCATGTAGACTTGCGTGGAGAGTTCGCGCGCTTTTGCTTCGGCATCGTTGGCTTGAGTCACCGCCATACTTCCTGATTGTTCCACGTCGGGAAGCAGGTTTGCGGATTTATATCCAGCAATGTTTTGGTCTACGCTACCCAATTCGCGTTGAATCACAGCCAAACGCTCTTTGATAAACTCATTCGTACTCACAGAAATCTGGTTGCGGTCGCGCACCCAGTTTTCGTTGTACACAGAAATGAGCATATCAATAGCGTCTTTAGCACGAGCTGTATTGACGTCACTATATTGAATATCGATAATTGTTGATGCCTTGTTGCTCAGTGCAATGCTGAAACTTCCGCGCACACTAGCTGCTACAGAAGAAATGGGAGAGCGAGTTACCTTGTATTCGTCGGTTGTTCCAGGGCGATAACCTGTGTTAGCTACTAATTTCACCAAGCCTACAGGGGTTACGCAACGTTCTCCCACTTTTCCCATTATAGTTCCAGAAAGGTTAGCACCATCTTTAGAGAAATCATCTAGTACCACTCTTCCGTCAGCTTGCAGTGAGAGGTGGAAAGCCGCCCTTTGTTCTTCACCTATGTTGAGAAATTCAACTTTCACTGGGAGTTCGCTACCATAAATCACTTTGTCGTGAAACATCCCTTTACGTGCATATTCCACATCGAGATTCAGTCGCTCTGCCACAGAACGAGTGATGGTGGCACTGCTCAAAGCAAGTATCTCGTTGGTCATTTGTGCATCACTGGCTCCTTCCACCACCATACGTTGTCGTGCAAGGAGTTGGTCAGGAGAGTTGCCACGGTTGTTATCTGGCTTAATCAGGATTGACGCAGAAGCAACGTAGGTTTTGGGAGTGCGAAGCAAGTAATAGTATGCTCCACTGAGTGTGAGAATTACCGAAAGTAAAAACCATTTCCAATGGGCTAAGCATAAGAACCAAGCATCACGAAGCAATTCAAGTATGCTTGCACTTGAAGTTTGTGATATGAAGGAAGAGTTCTGTGAAAAATTTTCTGCAGAGCGTTGCATAGTGAGATATGTTTATTTTTTGAACAGAGCAAGCAAGGTGATAGTAAATGTGACAAGTGACATCCAGAATGCAGGAGTGCGGAAAGTGTTGGCGTTGTTGTCAGACTCATTGGCTTTTTTCGCCGTGGGTTCTACATAAATAATGTCATTTTGCTTCAAATTGTAGACTGGAGATGAGTAAACGCTTTCTGAATTGGTCAAATCAATGCGATAAGCTGTCTGTTTACCGTGTTCGTTTCTCAACACAAGCACGTTTTTGCGTTTGCCTTGAATGGTCAAGTCACCAGCTTGTGCTAAAGCATCCATAATGGTGATATGGTCGCGGTCGATGGGTTTGCGCCCTGGACTACTCACTTCTCCTAACACAGAATAAGACATAGTGGCAAAATCGACCACCACCACTGGGTCGCGCACCACGCCACTCGACACGAGTTTGTATTTAATCTGATTAGCCAGTTCTGCACGAGTGAGTCCTGCCACATGAATCAAACCGAATTGAATCATATCAATCTGACCATTTGCATTCACCGTGTAGTTGGCTTTGGTAGAACCACCAGTGCTTGTCGCCACAGTCGGCATATTATAAATTTCCACAACCTTAGGGTCACGGCCGTGGATGCTGATGCTCAACTGATCTCCCGGTTCCAATCGAATGTCTTGCGGTGCTTGCAGTGAGATTGGGGTTTCTTCGGGGATATTTTGTAAGTAAGCAATGTCTTGTATCGTGGTGCAACTTCCCAATGCTAGAGAAAGAGCAGTTATCCCAAGGGTATTTTGGATTATTCGTGAAAAAGTTTTCATATTCAAATATGATGATTAGGATATTAAACTAGTGAAGGCGTTCGAGAAATGTTGCATCGATATGAATTTGAACATCTCCTAATATAGACAACTGAACAATGAAGACGTTATTATGTAAATGTCCTATGATTTCACCATACATTCCAGCAAATTCATATTTAGTGATGCGCACCTCTGTGCCATATTCGAAACGTTGTGGAACTAATGATGAAAGGAGACTCGCTTCGCCCAATAGATATTTCAATAAATCAATCTCTTTTTGTGGCACAACGGCTATTCGCGTATTTCCCCAGAGAGAGGGAGTTGCTGCGCGATTCATCATAAAACGAAGCACATTGTAGTGCTTCACCACTGTCGTTTTTCTTGTTTCTTCTGTGCAATGCACGAGCACCATGTCAGGGAGTAACAAGCGTTTGGTGTGAGATTTTCGTCCATTTCGCCACACTTTAAGTTCGTCTTGTGTGGGAACGTAGCAGCAAATCCCTTGTTCCTCCAACTGTTTAGCTGTGGCAAGTTCGCTCTTGATGCGCACCAACGCCACAAACCAATGTTTCTCGTTGGTTTTTGCGGGTGATGGTCGTTGCAGACCAACTTGCTGTTCGGAAGAGAGATTATTCTTACTCACAGATGAGATTTTTTATTACTCATTTCATTCATCTCACCCACCTTGGTAATGGATTTCTGATAAAGGTTCTTCAACTTTGGTGTCGCCCGAAAGCACTACGTTTCTTCTCCAATTCTTCTTCGAAAAACACGCCTACGGCGTCGTCAACGACATTGCGTTGACGCTACGAGAGGTAGGGGGAAAAATACGTAATACCTCATAGAACTGATTCCTATATAAGGTGGTTATCCTTTTGTAAAATGCCTTTTAGCGAGTGGTGATAGCACCCCTATAGTTACTGGCACTTCAAAGGTTGTTTTCTGCTTCAGAAGACCTTTGTGGATTATGCAAAGGTAACAAAAAAAACTTATTCTAAGCCTTTTCTAGCTGATTATATCGCACAGGCTGAAAAAAGTTCGCTTTTCGTGGGGAAAATATGTGTAGAAAGTGCACAGGTAACTCGTGTTTGTGCACTTTCTACTACGAAATCACGCTCCTCCCACCGCGCGCCACACCGCCGCCACCAATACCGTGACCACTACTCCCAACACAATGGGAAGCACCACAGAGAGCGAAGTCCATCTCACGCTACGTGTTTCTTTATATATCGTATAGATGGTCGTACTACAAGGGTGGGGCAGCAAACAGAACAGCATAAGGTTCACCGCAGTCAGAAGCGTCCATCCGCCAGCGTGGAGAATGCGATAGGTTTCAGCATCTCCGCCTTCCATCAGCACCCCTGCGCTTGCCCCATCTTGTCCGAGCACCA
>ENA-OWMY01000553-OWMY01000553.1-metagenome-genome-assembly--contig:-NODE-553-length-11261-cov-4.715510_pt1 | contig 11261 bp, 11 predicted proteins | sample MGYA00245358_ERZ651122 | MGnify/ENA primary metagenome ERZ651122 (study PRJEB26857, sample SAMEA4031752) | metagenome | biome: human; feature: oral; material: saliva | place: Philippines | collected 2014...
AGATTGCTGAGCAAACGGCTCATATGAAGGACGTTGAACCTAAAAACTTGGAAGAACAGGCTATCAAGTTGATCGGTCCAGATATTTATGAAAAGTTGATTAAAGGATATACTGAAAAGCAATGGGGACGTTCTGCGACTGACCTTCCACCGTTTATCATCAAACGTCTACCAGTTCGTTTGACTTTTGATAATAACTACTTTAATGATCGCTACCAAGGAATTCCTATTGGTGGTTACAATGTAATCATTGAAAAACTTTTGGAAGGAATCGAAGTAGAACTCAATACAGACTTCTTTGCTAATCGTCAAGAATTGGAAGTGTCTGCTGAGAAAATCGTCTTTACTGGTATGATTGACCAATATTTTGATTATAAACATGGGGAGTTAGAATATCGAAGTCTTCGTTTTGAGCATGAAATTCTAGATGAGGAAAACTATCAGGGGAATGCTGTTGTGAACTACACAGAGCGAGAGATAGCTTATACTCGTATTATTGAACACAAGCACTTTGAATACGGTACTCAAGAAAAGACTGTTATTACACGTGAATATCCAGCAGATTGGAAACGTGGAGACGAACCTTATTATCCAATTAATGATGAGAGAAACAATTCCATGTTTGCTAAATATCAAGAGGAAGCAGCTAAAAATGATAAGGTTATTTTCTGTGGTCGTTTAGCTGATTATAAATACTACGATATGCACGTGGTCATTGAACGTGTTTTAGAAGTTGTAAGGAGTGAGTTTGAATAAAGAAACTGTTTGTTAAGAGTGTTATACATTTATCCAAACTAGTTTTTTTGAACGAATAGGTGTATAATGTATGTATAAGATAAAGCAAAGGAATAACAATGTTCGAATATCCCCATTGGACAAAACATAAAAAACATAGAAAACATAAAAAACTAAAAAATATTAATTTTGTATTGCTTTCAATATACTTATTGATAGTTGTTTTCGTCATTTTCTTATTATTCAAATATAATTTATTAGGTTTTTATCATTTCAATGTTTTTTTGTCTCTTTTATTAGTGTTACTTGCTCTTGTCACCTCTTTTCTAATTTATCGTAAGAAAGCACAAAAAATAACAATTTTTATTTTGATTTTTGGAATTTTTATTAATGGATTTTTGCTTTTTACATTGCAACAGTTTATTAGTTTTTCTAGTCATTTAAGTTCAACTGCTAATTATTCTAAATACACCATGAGTGTAGCAGTTCTGGATAATAGTGCCATAACTAATATCAATCAAGTAAAGAGTGTTGATGCACCAACTAAGACTGATAACGATAATATTTTAAAATTAATAGATGTTATAAAGTCTACGGAACAGAGAGATTTAAAAATTGAAGAGACTAGTTCCTATTTGGCTGCATACAAAAAGTTGTTATCTGGAGAGACAGAAGCTATTGTTTTAAATAGTGTATTTGAAAATATTATTGAATCTGAATATCCCGATTATGCCTCTAAAATTAAAAAAATATATACTAAAGAATTTAATAAGACGGTAGCAAGTCCTAAAAAATTCAAAGGAAATAGTTTGAATGTGTATATTAGTGGAATCGATACCTACGGGCCGATTAATTCTGTATCTCGTTCAGATGTCAATATTATTTTGACTATGAATCGTGACAGTAAAAAAATCCTTTTGACCAATACACCACGGGATGCTTATGTTCCTATAGCAGATGGTGGAGAAAATCAAAAGGATAAACTAACTCACGCTGGTATTTATGGAATCGATGCTTCAATTCATTCTTTGGAGAATTTGTATGACATTAATATTAACTATTATGCAAGATTAAATTTCACTTCATTTCTCAAAATAATTGATACTTTGGATGGGGTTGATATTTATAATGATCAGGAATTTAGTGCAGGTTCAAATCATTTCCCAATTGGAAATATTCACCTTGATGCTAATCAAGCTTTGGCATTTGTAAGAGAACGCTACTCATTATCTGATGGAGATCGTGATCGTGGTCGAAATCAGCAAAAGGTCATCATTGCTATTCTTAAAAAAATAACATCTGTAAAATCTCTAGCTAGTTACAAGGATATTATAAATAAGATACAAGATTCTGTTCAAACGAATATGCCAATGGATGAAATGATTCATTTGCTTAATGCACACTTAGAAAGTGGTGGATCTTATCAAATTAATTCACAAAATTTGAAGGGGACTGGTCGAATGGATCTACCATCTTTTGCTATGCCAGATAGTAATCTCTATATGATGGAGGTTAGTCAGTCAAGTTTAGATTCTGTAAAAACTGCTATTCAAGATATTATGGAAGGTCGATAAGATAAAATGATTGATATCCATTCACATATTGTATTTGGTGTAGATGATGGTCCAAGCACTAAAGAAGAAAGTCTAGCTTTATTGCGGGAAGCATTTTCGCAGGGAGTTTGGACCATTGTATCCACTTCACATCGCCGAAAAAATATGTTTGAAACTCCAGAAGAGATCATCATGACGAACTTTAAAGAAGTTCAAGAACTCGCTCAAAAAGAACTGCCCGATTTAACTATTTTATATGGAGCAGAAATATATTACAGTCAAGATGTTCTTGAAAAGCTTGAAAGCAAACAGATTCCGACTCTAAATGATACACAGTATGCTTTAATCGAGTTTAGTACGAGGACACCCTATTGGGAAATTCGTAATGCTTTAAGTAAAATTTTATTGTTAGGAGTTACTCCTGTCATTGCCCATATTGAACGATATGATGAGCTAGAAAATAATAAAAAAAGAGTTAAAGAATTGATCGATATGGGCTGTTATACTCAAATAAATAGCTCCAGTGTTCTTAAACCTAAATTATTTAGGGATAAGCATCGGAAATTTAAAAAAAGAGCTCAGTATTTTCTTTCTCATGATATGGTTCATTGTGTGGCTAGCGATATGCATAATCTAAGTTCAAGACCACCATATATGAAGCAAGCATTTGACGCGATTAGTCATCAGTATGGAAAGGAAAGAGCGCAAGAGTTATTTGTAGTGAATCCTCAGTCGATTATATCGAATAAAAATATTTAGCAACATTTAATCTAGATGTATTTCCTGGATTTTAATCAGTAAGCTTGAAAATCTTATAATTTTATGTTATATTGAACCGTACGATTTAATCCTTGATAATTATACATATTTTTATATGTTCTGGTTTTATTAAATCGAGACACGTGTACACATATATCTGTGTGTCATGGTTTTTAGAAAGATGATGCTTATGTATAGGAAAATAAAAAGAGTTATAGGTCTTCTGATTGCTATAGTCTCATTAGTATTAATTCTCCCAATTTCTTTGATAGCCTGCATTTTTATTATTCTTGAATCAAGTGGAAATCCTATTTACATACAGGAAAGAGTCGGATTAAATGGGAAAAAATTTTGGATTTATAAACTTCGTTCTATGTATTCAGATGCTGAAAAGAACGGGCATAAATGGGCTGATAAGAATGATGAACGTATTACAACAGTTGGACGTTTTATTCGTAAAACACGAATTGATGAATTTCCACAAGTTATTAATGTTATAAAAGGGGAGATGTCCTTTATTGGACCACGACCGGAGAGGCCAGAGTTTATAAAAGAATTTTTGGAAGATATCCCGAATTTTAATGATCGCTTAGCTGTTCGCCCAGGAATTACAGGTTGGGCTCAAGTAAATGGTGGTTATGAATTAACTCCTAAAGATAAATTAGTCTACGATATATTCTATATCAATCACGAAAGTATTAAGTTAGATTTTCTTATACTATTAAAAACATTTAAAGTGATGGTTACTGGGAACGGCTCTAGATAGTTCTAAGAAAAAATAAATAAAAGGAAACAAACAATAATATGACTATTTTTAATAAAAATATTAATAGAGTTTTTTCTTTGATAAAAAGTAAACTACTATTTTTACTCCTATTTACTATAATAGGGACGACAGCAGTTGGTCTATATACTGTGTTTGTTATTTCCCCGGTATACAGTGTTTCCTCTAAGCTTATTATGAGGAACACTTCTGATCAAACCAATGCCAAGAACAATGATGCGGAAACGATTGAAGCGATAAACCTGTTTCAAAGGCAAGCAAAAACTTATTTAGAAATAGCAGAACTTCCTCCTGTAAAAGAAAATACAAATAAGACATTAGGATTATCACCTGATGAAATTGCAAAAATTACATCAGTTAAATTAACAAACGACACAGGTTCTCAATTGGTCACAGTAACAGTTAGATCATTAGATAAAGTTTTAGCAGAACGCTATATTAAAGAGTATGTATCGCAGTATAAGAAATTTACAGCAGAGCGTTTAGGACGTGATAATTTGTCAGTTGTTACTGAAGCGCTAGGAAGTAATTCTCCAGTGTATCCTGTTTTATGGAAGAACCTCCTTATAGCTACCCTTGTTTTTACTTTCTTAGGATTTAATTTCGTTTTCATAAAGTATGTATTGAGTGATTCTATTGATTCTTATGATGACTTGGAAGAGTTAGTGGAGAAACCTGTTATTGGGATGATTCCGACGATAGAGAAAAAGAGAAAAGGTGAGTGATATGCATATTGAAGTGATACATAATAGTAAATCCCTTGTATCTGAATCATTTAGAACTTTAAGGAGTAATCTTCAGTTATCAGAATTCGGAAAAAATTTAAAAGTTATAGTGATAACAAGTTCGAACCCCAATGAAGGAAAGAGTGAGGTTAGTATTAACCTTGCTGCCTGCTTAGCCCAACAGGGGGAAAAAGTGATTATCATAGACGCAGATATGCGTAAACCAACCCAACATAAATTAACAGAACTAAATAATACTGAGGGATTAAGTACATTTTTATTAAAGAAGTCAGGAGTAGATTCAATCAATCATTTGACGATAGATGGTGTGAATTTAGATGTACTGACCTCAGGACCTATTCCCCCCAATCCTTCTGAGATGCTGGCTAGTTCTGTAATGAAGCAAAGTTTAAAAGCGTTTGAGGACTTTTATGACTACGTCATTATTGATACTCCTCCATTACTAGCTGCAACTGATGCTCAAATTTTAGCGAGTATTGCAGATGCTACCCTTTTGGTGGTTGATATAAAGAAATCAAAACGTCGTCAAGTAACAGAAGCAAAACGAAGATTAGATCATGTGGGAGCTAAGTTACTCGGTGTAGTAATGAATAAAGTAGATTCATACAAAGATACCTATTACTACTATTATTAACATGAATACTTGAAAGGCAAGGTAGAAAGAAAAAATGGCAGTTTATCTTTTAATGTTCGTATATCTCTCTTTCCTTGCCTTTTTCTCATTAAGATATGAGGATAAAGCAAAAGAGTTAGCCTTCCTTATGCTTCCTACTTTTATTCTTTTTCTAATTGTAGCTGGTTTTCGTACTTCTAGTGTAGGTGGGGATTTAGGGACTTATATTAGTATTTTTGAATCAAATGATTTACAACTTCCAGATTTATCTCGTTTGTTTAGTTCTCGATTTGAAATTGGCTATTTACTAGTCAATATTTTTTTAAGAAGCGTTGGCAATCACTATACAATTTTATTGTTTGTCTTTGCTTTTATAACTGTATCGTCCTGGTTTTTTGTAATCTCTAAACAATCTAAAAATGTCTACATCAGTTTGATCATCTACTTTAGTTCGTTGGGAATGTTTTTTTATTCACTATCCAATATAAGACAAGGTCTGGCAATCGCTGTAGGCTTTTTAGGATTTCATTACTTGGCAAAGGGAAAAAATCTTTTGGCTTTCTTATTTATCATCTTAGCTCCTTTTTTTCATATGTCAGGTATAGTCTGTATTCTATTTATTCCGTTAAAAAAAATACTTCTAAATAGAAAAGTTTATAAATTTTTTCTCTTAGCATTCATAATTGTATTCCCGTTTTCTAAACAGATTGCAACTACAGCACTCCCTTTCTTTCCTCAATATAGTTCCTATTTGGAATCGTCTTGGTTTTTGGAAAGCAATAAATGGGCACCTATATTTTTAACAATTTGGCACGGTTTAGTCTTGATATTTGGAGAATTTGTAATTCGGAGAAAGAATTTGACGACAGAAGAAGAGTATATAAGAAGTTTGTACTTTCTTTCTTTTTTATTTACTGTTTCTTCTTTGCAAACAAGTCTTTTTGGTAGATTTGCACACTACTTTACCCCCTTTATTTGCCTATATATCCCCATGATTTTATCTAAAATAGGTGACAAAAAAGTTCAGTGGATTTTATTTTATTTGGTAATATTGGTTTATGCTTCAATCTTCCTAGTCATTGTTTATTTTAAAATTGACTGGTATAATATCGTCCCCTACCGTTCGGTTATTGTAGATTGGTTATTTGGGAATTAGGTTTAGGGGTTATAAAATGAAATTTTCAGTTTTAACTACAGTATATAAAAAAGAAACTCCTAGAAATTTAAGGAAAAGTTTACTAAGCTCTTATCATCAGACTATTTAACCAACAGAAATCATTTTAGTTTGTGATGGAGAATTAACAGAAGAGTTAGATAGAGAAATCGAAAAGTTGCAGAGAGAAATCCCGATTTTAAAGGTTTTCCATTTAGCTGAAAACTTAGGCTCGGGACCAGCTTCTCTCTTTGGAGTTAATCAATGTCAAACAGAATTCATTGCAAGAATGGACAGTGATGATTATTCTCTAGAAACAAGATTTGAGAAACAATTAGCTGCCTTTGAAAAAAATCCCAACCTCATCATGGTTGGTTCCAATATCCTAGAAAAAAATACAGAGTTTACCGCCTTAAAGAAAGTACCAGAAACTACAGCCGAAATTCGTCAATATTCGAAAATGAGAAATCCCTTTAATAATCCATCGAGTATGATGAAAAAAGAGTATATCTTGAAGGCTGGCAATTATCGTAAATTCCGTTACCTAGAGGATTATGACCTCACAATGAGATTGTTACACGATAATCCAACTAAGGATTTTTTGAATATCCAGGAACCTTTAGTAGTCATGCAGACAAATGATTTCAGCTATCTGCGGAGGGGCGGTTTCCTGTATGTAAAGACTGACTTTATGCTCCAATTAGATTTTTATCGCAGAAGAGATATTACTCTAGTAGAATTATTTAGAAATATTTTCCTTCGTAATGCGATTCGAATTCTTCCAAATTCAATTAGGAAATGGGTCTATAAGAAAAATATGAGAGAAAATGTAGAGGTGGTTAGGAAGTTATGAAGAGAGTCATTACATACGGAACATTTGATTTATTGCATTACGGTCATATTAATCTTTTAAAAAGAGCAAAAGCCTTAGGAGATTATCTCATAGTTGGACTTTCTACCAATGAGTTCAATAGACTGGAAAAAAATAAAGAATGTTATTTTGATTACGAGAAAAGAAAATCTCTATTAGAGGCTATCAGATATGTGGATCTCGTCATACCAGAAGAAAATTGGGATCAAAAAATCTCAGACATCGAAAAATATCATGCTGATGTGTTTGTCATTGGAGATGATTGGCAGGGAAAATTTGATTATTTAAGTGATTTTGGAATAGAGGTTGTTTACCTATCACGAACAAAAGAAATTTCAACAACTAAGATAAAGAATGATTTGAATCAAGGGAACTAGGATGAAATATCAGGTCATACATGTAACAGGTGGTGTAAGGAATACCATGAGTGGGGTACAAAGTTTTATCAAAAATCATATCCCAACTGATGATCAAGAGTTTGAATATATGGTAGGTGAGTCAAATGGAGAGGCTCATTTCCCATTTAATCAATACCTAGATGAAAAAGAAATTAAACGCATTGTATTTCCTGCCCTAAAGATTTCTAAACTATTTGCCTATGCGAGAGAGTGCCGACAATTTTATAAAAGTAATAAAATTGACATTCTTCATGTCCATAATCCTATAACCGCTTTTATCCATAATTACTATGCTCGAAAAAATGGTGTTCCAGTTAGGATTTACCACAATCATAGTAGTCAATTTTCAGATACTTGGTTAAAAAGTATTCGCAATCGATTTTTGGTCTTTTTAGCTTTGAAAAATGCGACCCATCGTATCTCTTGTGGCCAATTAGCTGGACTTAAGATATTTGGAAAGAAATCATTTCAAATCCTTCCAAATGCAATTGACATCAACAAGTATCGGTTTTCTCCAACTTTTCGAGAAGAAATTCGCAAAGAGTTTCATATAGCTGAACATCAAAAAGTAGTTGGGATGATTGGTATTTTAAATCCTTTCAAAAATCAGAGTTTTTTGATTGAAATTGCTAAAGAATTGCCTGATGTTACTTTTTTCTTTGTTGGTGAAGGGCCAGATCGTTCAATTCTAGAAGGAAAAAGTAAGGAATTGAAGAATATTATCTTTACAGGAAAAAGAGAAGATGTTCATAAATTTTATTCAGCCTTTGATATTTTTGCCTTTCCATCTTTGTATGAAGGTTTCCCAATCGTACTGGTAGAAGCGCAGTGTTCTGGAGTCAATATTATCATGAATGAAACAATTGATCCAACAACTCAAATCGTTGGTGAACTCTGTACAGCTATGCCACTAGATAAGGATAAATGGGTAAACTATATCGAAAAGGTGCCTAGTAATGACAAGCAACGACAGCTGAATGAACACCTAAAGCGGTTTGACATTGAAGAAAATGTTCAAAATTTAAAAGAAATTTATAAGCAAGGTTTAAAAAGAGAATGATCAACTATTTAAAACCCTTACTTTTTAAAGTAAGTGATTTTACTTATAAACTAAATAAAATGATTCCCAAAAAAAGGAACAGAATTGTTCTGTATTCTAACTGGGGATTCAGAGATAATCTTAGAACCCTCTATCACTATTTAGTGGATAATGGCTATCAAGAAGCATACGAAATCGTTTGTGCTTCAAATGATTTTTATCATTTAGAAAAAGAACATGATGTGAAGTATGTTTCGATTTATCGAGGTTTCTTTTATTTTTTAACATCTAAATATTTTTTCTATTCTTTTGGCAAGTATCCTGTAAAGCCTGCTCCAAAGCAGATGGTTGTCAACTTGTGGCATGGAATGCCCTTGAAAAAAATTGGCAATCTTGAAGTTGGAATGGAAACGATTGACTATAATTTCTTTACAAAATTAGTCTCCTCTTCGGAATTATTTACTCCAATCATGAAAGCGGCCTTTAATGCTAAGGATGAGCAGATGCTTCTTGTTGGTAATATTCGAAATGATGAGCTCTTTAAAGAGAAAAAAGAGAACAAAATCATCTGGATGCCAACATACCGCAATTCTAAAAATTATCATGACAGCCAAGCAGCATTGATATTTTCTTTAGAAGAAGAGGACTTTCAAAACATTGAAGAACTACTCTCAAACTATGGGTATCAACTTTATATTAAACTTCACCCTCTTGAGGAATCTCAGTTAAAATTTGAAAGAAATTATTCGACCATTCATCTATTAACAGAAGAGATTATTAGTGAGCAGTATGGAACTTTATATACCTTTTTGGGAACAACAAGTGCATTAATTACTGATTATTCATCAGTATTTTTAGATTATTATTTATTAAATAGGCCAGTTGCATTTACCATTAATGATTATGAGGAATACAAAGAAAAAAGAGGCTTTGTATTTGAGGATGTGAAGAGTTTAATGGTGGGTAGTGTTATTCGTGATTCGCATGACTTATTAGAGTTCCTAGAGAGTGTCGTGAAATCTGAAGATATTTATATTGAAGAACGAAAAAAAATCAATAACAAGGTGAATGCTATTCAAAAAGATTTTACAAAGACACTTTTGAATGAGATTGGATTAAGGAAATAAGGTTAGAATAAAGAATGATTAGTATAATCGTACCTGTTTACAATGTAGAAACTTATCTGGAAGAATGTTTAGACAGCATTCAAAATCAAACCTACACAGATATCGAAGTCCTTTTAGTCAATGATGGTTCAACAGATGATTCACAAGCTATTTGTGAGCGTTATTGCCAAACAGATAAGCGTTTCCGATTAATGAATCAAACCAACCAAGGACAAAGTGTTGCACGAAATACGGGCGTGGCATCTTCAAGAGGGGAGTTTATTGCATTTGTAGATAGTGATGACATTATCCTAGCGAATTATTTAGAAACCTTAATGCAACATATGGGCGAAGACGTAGATATTGTAGAAAGTCAGTTCACCGTACATAAAAAGGATTTCTTGGCAGAAAATTCTCAAGATATCAAGATCATTTTTGAGGGAAATTCTGAAGAAGCAGTGAAGGTAGTCCCTAACCATCTACTAAGTGTCAATCCAGTCACAAAGCTCTATAGAAGAGCTATTGTCGAATCTGTCCCCTACCTAGAAGAGCTCATTTTTGAAGATATTTATAGTGGCATTGGTATGCTTAAATATATACGAAATATTATTAAAATCGATTATGTAGGCTATTATTACCGTCAACATTCATCTAGTACGATGCATAGAACATTTACAGAGAAAAATCTAGATGTGTTTACAGTAAGTGACCAATTGATTGACTTGTATTCTGATAGGGAAGAACTTCTTCCTTATATTGGTAAATACCTAGTTCATGTAGCAACCATGCATTATCAAGACTATATTCAAAAAGGAAATCCATATGCAGAAGTCTATAATCAGAAATTGGCCGACTATGTAACTATCACCAAGAAAAATCCAGACTTAGCTAGATCGTCACGTTTGATTAAGCTCTATAATGTTTGCCCAAAATATTATAATTCAATTGTATTCCCACTCTATTACGCAATTTGGAAATTCAAAAATGGCATTAAAGAAGTAAAGGTAGATGAATTAAAATAAATGAGAAGGAAATTTTTTTATGATTAGTATTATCGTTCCAGTTTATAATGCAGAGAATTTTTTAAAATATAGCGTGGAAAGTATGATTAACCAAACATATAGCAATCTGGAGATTGTTTTGGTAAATGACGGTTCTACAGATAAATCTGGATTGCTGTGTGATGAATATGCTCAAAAAGATAACCGTGTTAAAGTTATTCATGTCGATAACGGTGGGCAAAGTAAAGCTAGGAATATTGGTGTTAAAAACGCAACTGCAGATTGGATTGTGTTTTTAGATTCTGATGACTATTATGAAAAAGTAGCGGTAGAATATTTAGTTGCTTTGCGTGATAAGTTTAATGCGGATATGGCTGCAACTACGGTAGTAGAGGTAAGAAACTACGAGGAAAAAGATGCTTTAGATAGAGTTGATTTAGAAGGAGCTACTGTACTTAATAGGGAAACTGCTCTAGAAGAAATGTTCTATGGAAATATAGTGGG